>OAUH01000005.1_pt1 | contig 235019 bp, 177 predicted proteins | sample 1495121 | NCBI WGS metagenome assembly OAUH01 (sample SAMEA2580006, study PRJEB22360) | human gut metagenome | reverse complement strand
TCGTTCTCGCAAACAACGGGTTACCCCCCCGGGCGTTGGCGGCTGCCGGCTGCCACGTGATTCTGTTCTCGACCGGCCGCGGCACACCGTTTGGCGCGCCGGCGCCTACCCTCAAGGTGTTCACCAATCAGCGTCTGTGCGACCACAAGGCCAACTGGATGGACTTTAACGCTGGCGTGATTGCCACGGGTGAGCGCACGCTCGACGAGGCTGCCCACGATCTGTACCAGCTGGTGCTACAGACGGCGAGCGGTAAGCTCACGAGTGCCGAGCGCCGTGGCTGTCACGAGATCAGTATCTGGAAGGATGGCGTCTGCTTGTAGCGGCAAGTGCGCCCAAGCATAGCGCGATGTCATCGGCCCCGTCGGGAGTGTTCCCGGCGGGGCTTTTTCGTTTCGTGGTTAAGTGAATATGTTGGAAAATCTGATAAACGTTCACCTATCTCATGGCTGTCCAGCATGGCACCTTTACCAGCAGAAAATAGGTGTGAGGATCTCAATTGTGTCCGTTCAGCGGTAAAAATCGACCGTTCAAGGATATTATTCAAGTGAACGTTCACCTCTCGTAAGGAATCGCGCATAATCTAGCTAAACGTTCACCCTGAACGCTGGGCAGACAGATGTCAGTGTGGACTCAACTGTCTTGTTACAAGACAATCGAGAAAAGAGAGGGAGCTCGATGACTAATAAGATCGGAAAAAAGCGCAAGATCACATTCTGGACGCGCTTGGGCTTTGGTATGGGCGGCATGCTCAATTCCGGTGCCCTGACCTTTACGCACAGTTACATGGTGCTGTTCCTGTCCACGGAGTGTGGCCTGTCCGCAGGCGAGGCTGCACTGATCAGCTCGTTTGCCATCTATGTCAACGCCATTCTTTGCCCGCTGATGGGCTTTGTGGCCGATAACTTCTATGCCACCAAGATTGGCCGCATCTTTGGTCGTCGTCGTTTCTGGATCTTGCTGGCCATCCCGATGATGATCGCCGAGCCGCTCATCTTCGTGGCTACGCCGTTTGGCTTCCCGTACTACTTTGTGCTGTACCTGATCTACAACGTCGCGTACACGTTCTGCACCGCCAACCTGTCGCCGCTTACCATCGAGATGACCGACGACTTTAAGGAGCGTACGTACCTCACCGGCTACAAGCATCTCTTTGGTAACGCCGCCGGCTTCCTGATGGCTGCACTTGTGGGCTTCGGCTTTGGCACCTTCGGCGAGACCAACCCGTTCAGCTACTTCATCATTGCTACGGTCAACGCTTCGGTCATGGCAATCTCGCTGCTTTGTGTGTACCTGTCCACGTGGGAGCACACCCCCGAGGAGGTCGCTCAGGAGAAGATCGAGAGCGTCGGCGAGGGTATCAAGAAGTTCTTCATCGACGTTATCTCCACCTTCCGCAACAAGTCCTTCCGCAAGGTCCTGTACGCACAGGTCTCCACGAAGCTCGCTGCTGCCTGCTGGTCTGCCTGCCTGTCCTTCTTCATCGTCTACTGCCTGCAGATTCCTAAGTCCTACGAGTCCGTGATGGAGATGCCCGGCAAGGTCGTCGCTATCGTCTGCACCGCCATCTGGGTCGCCCTCATGGCCAAGAAGGGCTTCCACAAGTCTTGGTACCTCGCAAATGTCGGTTGCGCTGCGTGCATCATCGCCTACAACTACTTCGCCTTTGGTCAGATCAATGGCACCTCCACGGTCGCCATCGCCATGATCGCCTACCCCATCATCTTCGCTATCTGGAAGTTCTTCTACGTCGGCTTCCAGTACCTGCCCGATGTTCTGCTCAACTACATCCCCGACGTCGATGAGCTCATCACCCTGCGTCGTCGCGAGGGCATCTACAGCTCCGCGCAGCAGCTCTGCCAGCAGATCGCCCAGGCTATTGCCGTCAACGTATGGGCTATCGTCCTTGCTGCCTCCGGCTTCATTCAGACCGCCGGCAATAGCGACGCCGTGACCCAGCCCGCTACCGTGCCTCTGTATATCTGCGGCTACATGATCATCGGCTGTGCCGGCTTCTTCCTGCTTGCGGCCGTCCTTGCCCGCGGCATCAAGATCGACAAGGAGCAGTGCGACGTCCTTTGCGACGAGATTCACCGAGTCAAGGAGGGTGGCAAGATGGCCGACGTCAAGCCCGAGGTCAAGGCGCTTTGCGAGGAGCTCTCCGGCTTTAAGTACGAGGACTGCTTTGCCCACAACAACGTTGGCTTCCAGGACGGTAGCGTAACTCCCGCCGAGTAAGGCCGACATATCGTCCAAATCACAGGGCCGTGCCACCGGAATTCCGCCGGCAGGCACGGCCCTTTTTCAACAGCGTACAATTTGCCTTTAGAGCATCTTTTTGAGGGAGAAACCCATGGAGACGAACGTTATCTGGCGCAACGCGCGCGCGGCGGTTATCGAGCTTGACGACGGCGGTTACTTTACCTGCGCCGATACGTGGGAGATCTTTGTCAACGACGAGCCCGCCGGTACCACGAATACGGTCGAGACCTATGTCGACGGCCTGACCCCCGGCAAGCGCAACCTGGTCCGTTTTGTCTGTGGCGAGCGTGAGCTGAGCGTAGGTGTCACCACGCCGGCTGAGCCCTTTACCATCAACGTTCGCGACTGTGGCGCCAAGGGCGATGCCGAGCATGATGACACCACCAACATCCAGGCTGCCATCATGGCCTGCCCCAAGGGTGGCCGCGTGCTGATTCCCGCCGGCAGCTACCGCATCAAGTCGCTCTTCCTTAAGAGCAATATCAACATCGAGCTCGCCGAGGGAGCGGTGCTGCTGGCCCGCCACGATCGTGCCTCGCTTGCCTACATTCCGGGCACGGTCACGGGCAACGAGGGCGCCGGGTATGCCGGCACCGATATGCTGCCCCTGGGCCGCTGGGAGGGCGAGAGCTTCTCGACCTACTGCTCTACCTTTACGGGTCTGAGCGTGCACGATGTGTGCATCTATGGTCGCGGCGCGATCGACGGTCAGACTGATTTTGCCGAGGACAACTGGTGGAACAAGGACTTTAAGAACATCTTTCGCCCGGAGGAGGGCCGCGAGGTCGCCCGCCCGCGCATGATCTTCCTATCCGAGTGTGAGAACGTGAGCTTGGCCGGCTTCACCGTCCGCAACAGCCCGGCGTGGAACATCCACCCCATCCTGTGCGAGCACGTCGATGCGCTCTGCCTGTCCATCGAGGGCCCCAAGAACTCCCACAACACCGACGGCTTCGATCCCGAGAGCTGCGGCTTTGTCCGCATCTTGGGCTGCCAGTTCTCGGTGGGCGACGACTGCATCGCCGTCAAGAGCGGCAAGCTGGGCATTGAGCCCGAGCTTCGCCCCGCTACGCACGACGTGCTGATCTCGCACTGCTACATGCACGATGGCCACGGCGCCGTGGTCCTGGGTTCAGAGGCTGCCGGCGGCATCAAGGACCTTACCGTGAGCAAGTGCCTCTTTGAGCGCACCGACCGCGGCCTGCGCGTCAAGACCCGCCGCGGGCGCGGCAAGGACGCCGTCAACGAGGGCATTACCTTTGAGCACATTCGCATGGACGAGGTGCTCACGCCCTTCGTGGTCAACTCCTTCTACTTCTGTGACAAGGATGGCAAGACCGATTACGTGCAGTCTCGCGAGGCGCTGCCTGTCGACGACCGCACACCCGGCTTTGGTGCCACGACGTTTTGTGATATCGAGGCTACTAACTGCCACGCGGCTGCTGCTTACATCACGGGCCTGCCCGAGAGCAAAGTAACGCGCCTGACGTTCCAGGATGTCCACGTGACCTTTGCCGACGATGCTGAGCCCTTTGTTCCGGCCATGGCCTGCGGCGTTGAGCCCATGGTGCGTCAGGGCATCATTGCGCAAAACGTCAAGGTGCTCGACCTGCAAAATGTGGTGATCGAGGGCCAGGACGGCGAGGAGCTGCAGCTCCAGAACGTCGACAAGGTTGTTCGTTCCTAACTCGGGTTGATGACCAGGGCTGTATTGTCGGATAAATCGGCAATGCAGCCCTTGTGCGATACGGCCGTGTGCGCTGCGCTACGCATCATGGTGAAAGGGAATACATGCTCAATAAAACGATTCCTGTCGGGGTCGATGGCTCGTCTGCCACGATTACGTCTTATGTTTTTGCCCCGACCGAAGATGCTTATGCTTTAAAACCGCTGCCTGCAGTTGTGGTCGTGCCAGGAGGCGGCTACGATCACGTTTCGCCGCGCGAAGGCGAGCCGGTAGCGCTCCGTTTGTTGGCGATGGGCTACCAAGCGTTTGTACTGAACTATTCGGTTGCTCCGGCTGTCTATCCGCTGGCATTGCAAGAACTCGCGCGGGCGGTCGATACCGTCCGAAGCCATGCGGCAGAGTACTGTGTCGATCCTGATCGGATTACGGTCATGGGTTTTTCGGCCGGTGGGCATCTAGTTGGCTTGCTCGGGGCGCTTTGGGACCAACCCTGGCTTGCAGAGTCGATTTCGGCATCGCCTGAGTCGATTCGGCCTGACACACTTTGCTTGGGCTATCCGGTCGTAAGCTCGGGGGCCTATGCTCATCGTGGTTCGTTTGAACACCTAACGGGTGCCGATGGCGCTTTGGCTCAAAATTTGTCGATCGAGAATATGGTGGGCGATGGCTTCCCCCGTACGTTCTTGTGGGATACCGCCGAGGATGCATCGGTACCAGTTCAAAATAGCCTCCTTCTTGCGCAGGCTCTTGCCGACCACGGGATTGGCTTTAGCCTACATGTCTTTCCGCATGGAAAGCATGGGGCATCGCTCGCCACGGCCCAAACGGCATTTAAGGGCTGCGCCGAGCATATTCAGCCACAGGTTCAGGGCTGGCCTGAACAGTTCGTTGCATGGGAGCGTGATGGACGATGAGCGAAAGTATCTATACGCTGCGCGTTTCGAGGGCTGCGGCAGGAGCGTATCCAACGATTTCCGATGCCTTGGCGGCAGCCGATCAGCTCTATCCGGATGCCGAGCAACCGGTGATGATTCGCGTCGATCCGGGCGAGTATTGCGAGCGGGTCGAGATTCATCGCTCGCATGTGACGATTGAGGGAGAGACGGCCGACAGCGTGCGTATCGTGGGCAGCCTGGGTGCCAAGATGCCTTCGGAGGACGGCTCGGGCGTCGACGGCACGCTCGGCACGTTTAGGACCTATACCGTTTTGGTCGATGCCGACGACGTACGGCTCGAGAACCTCACGATCGAAAACGATGCGGGCGATGGGCGCGAGGTCGGTCAAGCGATTGCCCTGTATGCTGATGGCGACCGTCTGGTTGTCGATGCCTGCTGCATTAAGGGACACCAAGACACGCTGTTTTTGGGTCCGCTGCCGCCGCATGAGGCCAAACCGGGCGGGTTTATAGGACCCAAACAGTATGCGCCGCGCCGGGTGGGGCGCCAGTATTTTCGACGTTGCCGGATCGAGGGCGATGTCGACTTTATCTTTGGCGGCGCGCGTGCCTACTTTGAGGGGTGCGAGATTCGCTCGCTCAACCGCGATATGGACGTGAACGGCTACGTGACGGCGGCGTCGACGCCCGAAGGCGAGTCGCACGGCTTTGTGTTCCACGGCTGTTCGTTTACAGCTCCGGATGGCGTGGCGCCGGATTCGGTCTACCTGGGTCGTCCTTGGCGCGAATGGGCGCAAACTGTGCTGATCGATTGCTGGCTGGGGCGACATATCAAGCGCGAAGGCTGGTGGGATTGGAATAAGCCGGCGGCACACAACTGCGTGCAGTATGCTGGCGCGATTCTGCATGGGCCGGCGGGTGATACTACCGGCTGGGTGCCGTGGGCGAATGAACTCGATGTGATGGCTGCCGCCGGGTACGCTCGCGAGCAGGTGCTTGCCGGTGGGGATGGCTGGGATCCCGAGGGCGGCGACGGTGATGCGGTTGAGACGGCTGAACTGTCTGCCAACGGTCGCACCGTGCACATCGAGACGTACTGCGAAGACGAACCTGCGCTGCGTGCCCGGCTGAAGCGCGAGGGGCGTTCGGCTGCTTTTACGGGCAAGACTCCTGCAGATTTTGAGGCATGGAAGATTGCGACCAGGACTCGTCTGTACGATGTTTTGGGCCTTTCGCTTATGGACCGCGTCCCGATTGAGATTCGTGAGCTCAGCCGCGTGCGGGTTGCCGGCGGCATCGTGCGCACCCATGCGATGTTGCAGGTCGAGCGCGATGTTTGGATGCCGTTCTACCTGTTGGAACCGTCTCATCCTAAGCTTGATGAGCGGGGACTCAAACGCTGTTATATCTGCCCGCATGGCCATCAGGGAGCGGGTGCTGCAAGCGTAGCCGGTGTTGCGGGCGTGCCGGCGGTCGATGATGCCGTGCGTAAGTTCAATTACGACTACGGTCTGCGTTTGGCACGCATGGGTTACGTGACCGTCTGCCCCGACGCACGCGGTTGGGGATACCGTCGTGACTGGAAGGGCCAGGGCGATGACGAGAACAGCTTTCTGCGCGGCACGTGCCTAAACCAGGCGCGCATGGCCGAGCCGCTGGGACTTACCGTTGCGGGTCTCAACGCCTGGGATAACATGCGTCTGATCGATTACCTAGAGGCGCGCGGCGACATTGCCATGGACGACCTGGGCTGTTTTGGCTTTTCGGGCGGCGGATACATGACGCTGTATCTGGCGGCGCTCGACCCACGCGTATGCAAGACGTTTGTCTCGGGCTACCTGTACGGTGTCGATGATTCGCTGCTGCACCTCAACGGCAATTGCAGCTGCAACTACACACCCGGACTTTGGCGCTTGCTCGACATGGGCGATATTGCCTCGCTTATTGCGCCACGCCCGCTGTTGGTGCAGAGCTGCGAAGAGGATCATCTGAACGGTTCGCGCGGGCTGAAAAATGTTGACGAGCAGCTCGAGATCGTGCGCGATGCCTACAAGTTACTGGGTCGCAGAGATGGCCTGCGGCACGAGGTGTGTCCGGGTGAACACCATCTGGGCGTGACACATCTTGCCGAGGATATCGAATGGCTCGATTCGCACGTTGCGGAATGCGCCCGTGCATAGCCCCTCGGCATGCTGCGAATAAACGGTACGTTCCTGTATGACCGCCGATGGGCGGATGAGGAGAAGATTATGGAAACGAAGAGTTTGAGTGAATCGACCATTTGCTGCTTTGGCGACTCAACGACCTGGGGCGACAACGGCTGCGGTGGGGGAGGCAACGACATCTCGTGGACCTCGCATTTGGGCGCGTTGCTGGGAGGCGCGGTCGTCGAGAACTTTGGCATCAAGGGTTCGCGTATCGCCATCAAGGCCGACCGTACCGATTCGTTTGTCGAGCGCCTTGACGGTATCGACGATGCGGCCGATATCTACATCGTCTTTGGCGGCGTCAACGACTTTAGCCGCAACGTGCCGCTTGGAGAGCTCGGCAGCACGGACGTGCATGAGTTCTATGGTGCACTCGATTACCTGATCCGTACCATCACGGCGCGCTCGCCTCGGGCAAAGCTCGTGTTTATGACGCCGTGCAAGACGAGCGGCAAGCACGAGAAGGATATCCCGGCAAGCGACGAGCTCAACCACCTGGGGTTGACGCAGGTCGCCTACGTGCGAGCGATGCTCGAGGTCTGCGACCGCTACTCCGTGCCGGTGATTGACCTGTATGCGCAAAGCGGTATCAGCCCGTTTTTGCCGGAGCACCGCGAGCTCTATATGCCGGACGGTCTGCATTACAGTCCTGCCGGCTATGAGCGCCTGGCGCATCGCATCGCCGCGGGTCTCACCGCCGTTTGCCGCTAAAAGTCTGCCGTTCGCGAGGAATATAGGGTTAACGTTCACCCTATATTCCTCGTTCGCGTTACACTAGGGGTAACGTTCACCTATCGTTTATGTCAGAGGGGACAGCAATGGGTTGCAATCAAATCCTGGACCGTTATATCGAGCAGTTGATCGAAACCTCTACGCCGCAGGCGCCGGCTTGGAATATCGAAAAGATTCGCGCCGGCAAGGAGAACACCTGGAACTATATTGACGGCTGCATGATCAAGGCGCTCATCGAACTGTACGAGATCACGGGTGAGCAGCGCTACCTGACTTTCGCCGATGACTACATCGATTTCTTTGTCCAGGACGACGGTACCATAAAGCATTACAACCCCGAGGAGTACAACCTCGATAACGTCAATGCGGGCAAGACCCTCTACAAGCTCTATGACCTGGTGGGCAAGCCCAAGTACCGTGCCGCCATGGACACCATCTACCGCCAGCTCGAGACCCAGCCGCGCACCAAAGAAGGCGTGTTCTGGCACAAGGCCGTCTATCCCAACCAGATTTGGCTCGATGGCATGTACATGGCGCAGCCGTTCTACATGCAGTACGAGCTGAGCTTCCACAACCGTCGTGCCTGCTCGGACAGCTTCCATATGTTCCAGGTCGTGCATGACCTGATGCGCAACCCCCTCAACGGTCTGTACTATCACGCTTACGACGCGAGCCGCAAACAGTTCTGGTGCGACCCGGTCACCGGCCTTTCGGCTAACTTCTGGCTGCGCGCCGAGGGCTGGTTTGCCATGGCGCTCATCGACACCTGGGAGCTTATGCCGCCTTCGATGTCGGCCGAGAAGGACGAGATCCGCAAGATGTTCCACGATCTGATCGACGCCATGCTGCCGTATCAGGACGAGAAGACCGGCATGTGGCACCAGGTTATCAACCTGCCCAATATCGCCCCCAACTACCTGGAGGAGTCGGGCAGCGCCATCTTTGCCAACGCCATCATGAAGGGCGTGCGTCTGGGCGTGCTGGGCGAGCGTTACTACCAGTACGGCCGTCGCGCCTTCGACGGCATCTGCGAGACCTGCCTGTCCGAGTATGACGGGCAGCTGGCGCTCGACAACATCTGCCTGGTTGCGGGCTTGGGAAACACCGCGCACCGCGAGGGCACGTTTGATTACTACATGAGCGAGCCCGTGGTCAAAAATGATGCAAAGGGTGTGGCGCCGCTGGTGCTTGCCTATATCGAGACCATGCATCACGACAAGCTGGCCGGTAAGCGCGATCCGCTCGCCCCCTCGGGCGTGTGCTCCATCGAGGACCCGTTTGGCGGATACACCCCGGGCATCAACGCTCATAAGGGATGTGAATAACGTGGGGGCTATTACTCCGGGCGTACGTTTGCACGACCTTCCGCAGGGGACCGTCGAGGAACGCATTCGCATGGCGGGAGAGCTGGGCTTTTCGTGCATTCAACTGCCGAGCAAGGTGCTCTACGCATCGATGGGGATCGATCGAGGCGGCCTGACCCACGAGCTTGCCGACCATTTGCGTGCGGTGCTCGACGAGGCGGGCGTTTCGGTCACCGTGCTCGGCTGTTATAAGAATCTGGCGACGCCCGATCGCCAACAGCTCATGGATAACTTTGCCGAGTACGAGGCATGCTTGAACTTTGCCCAGATGCTCGGCGGATGCCCGGTTGGCACCGAGACCGGTCGCCCCAATGCACAGAACCGCGTTGCTGACGACCGCATGACCGATGAGGCACTCGATGCGTTTGCAGACGGGCTTGCACACGTCTGCGATCGGGCCGAGGCCGTGGGTGGGCAAATTTTGATCGAGCCTGGTTGGAACGAAACGGTCAACACGCCGGATCGCTGCCGTGAGGTGCTAGAGCGCGTCTCGAGTCCGTCGCTCGGCGTGATCTATGACCCGGTATCACTGCTGCACCCCAGTGTTGTTGACGAAGCGCAGGAAATCACCGCGCGCATGCTCTACTTATGCGGCAGTAAGATCCGCGCGCTGCACGCCAAGGATTTTGAGGTCGTTGATAACGAGGACGAAGCCGGTTGGTGCGACGGTACGGGTTCGCGCCTGGTGTGTCATGGCGTGGGCGAGACGGGACGATATGACTTTGAGCCCGTGGTGGCCTGGGCGGCTGCCGCCTGCCCTGGGATTCCCTGCGTGGTCGAGAACAGCGTGCCGGCGACGGCGGCTGACTGCCTGGCGACACTCGAGCACATGTCCGCTCGCTGCGGGGCTTCGCATCGCGAGTTATAGCATTGGCTTTTGCCGTGTCGGCAGATTGAGATTACCTGTATGGGGGCGGCGGTGAAGGGTCTTTATCGTCGCCCCATTGGATTGCATTAAAAAGGGGAGTTGCGTGGCTATCCACATTGTCGAAGAGGCGAATCGTTGCCTGGGTTGTAAAAGGGCGTTCTGCCAGATTAAGGGCTGCCCGGTTCAGACGCCTATTCCACAGGTCATTGACCTGTTCAAACAGCGTCGTCTAGAAGAGGCGGGCGAGCTACTGTTCCAGAACAATCCCATGAGCGCGGTCTGCTCCATGGTTTGCAACCATTCGGGCCAGTGCGAGGGCGCGTGCATCCAGGGCCGCAAGGGCGCGCCGGTGCATTTCTCGAGCATCGAGAACTATATCTCCACGGCATATTTGGATCGTAAGGAGTGGAAGCCCGCACCGTCGTGCGGTAAACAGATTGCTGTGGTCGGTTCCGGTCCCGCTGGTATTACCGTGGCCATTAAGATGGCCCAGCTGGGCTGTGCCGTCACGGTATTTGAGCAGCGGCCCGAGATCGGCGGTGTGCTGGAGTACGGTATCCCCGAGTTCCGCCTGCCCCGTGCGCTCGTGCAAAAGTATCGCCACGTGATGTGCTCGCTTGGCGTGCGCGTGCGCCCCTCGACCACCATCGGTGGCGCGCTGCATATCGACGACCTGCTGCGCGACGGCTACGATGCGGTCTTTGTCGGTACTGGTACCTGGCGAGCTCGAAAGCTGGGTATTCCCGGCGAGTCGCGCGGCAACGTGCTGTTTGGTATCGATTATCTGGTCGATCCCACGAGCGTGGCAATCGGGCAGAACGTGGCGGTTATCGGCGCCGGCAATGTGGCCATGGATGTTGCCCGCACGGCGCTGCGTTCGGGTGCTCGCAAGGTCACTGTGTATGCACGCTCGCGCCATATCTCGGCCATCGACGACGAGGTCGAGCTGACCGAGCTTGACGGTGCCGAGATTGTGCGCGGCAAGGCGATCTGCGCCATCGATGATAACGGTCCGGTGTTCGAGACGGCTATCTTTGACGAGGACAACAATGTGGTGGGCTACGAGGAAGAGCTCGACCATGCGTCTGCCGACACAGTTGTGATTGCGGCTTCGCAGGTGCCCAAGGACAAGCTTGTGCTTACGACGGGCGGTCTGGAGACCGACCATCGCCGCCTTCTTTCGGTCGATGAATGCGGTATGACCACCGTGCCTGGCGTCTTTGCCGCCGGCGACGTGGTTAACGGCCCGCTCACCGTGGTTCATGCCGTGGCAGGCGCCAAGCTCGCCGTCGAAGGCATGACTGCCTATTTGGGTCTCTAACATATCCCATCCATTAGTTGCGGTGAAATACGGACTGTTTTGGCTGTCAAAAGCCTCGATTGCTCCGTATTTCACCGCAACTTTTTGGGGTTGAGCAGAGGCTGGAGGAACGCGCACGGTCGGGTGCTGCGCGGTTGGTGGTACGATAGGTACGTCAGCAACTGCCGCCGAGCGGCTCAAATGAAAGGAACCCTGTATGGAGTCCTCCGCCTACCCGATGCTCTTTAGCCCGATCAAGGTCGGTACGACCGAGGTCAAGAACCGCGTCTTTATGCCGCCGGTGTCCACGAACCTGGCCGATCATGGCTATGTGACCGACGACTTGGTCGATCATTACCGTGCCCGTGCCAAGGGCGGCGTCGGCCTGATCATCACCGAGGTCGTGACGGTCGAGCCTACCTATACCTATCTGCCGGGTGACATGTGCTGCTACGACGACACGTTTATCCCTGGCTGGGAAAAGCTCGCCGCGGCCGTCCACGAGTATGGCTGCAAGATCATGCCGCAGCTCTTTCACCCCGCCTACATGGCCTTTAACATTCCGGGCACGCCGCGCCTGATCGCTCCGTCCTTCGTGGGACCGTCCTATGCCCGTGAGGCACCGCGTCCTATCACGGTCGACGAGATTCACGAGCTCACGCATCAGTTTGGCGACGCTGCCGTGCGTATGCAGAAGGCCGGTGTCGATGGCGTCGAGGTCCATGCGGCGCACGCCCACGGCATGCTCGGCGGTTTCTTGACCCCGCTCTATAACAAGCGTACCGATGAGTACGGCGGCTCGCTCGACGCCCGCATGCGTTTCCTGCTCGAAGTCATCGCCGAGATTCGCGAGCGCTGCGGCAAGGACTTTATCATCGACGTCCGCATCTCGGGCGATGAGTACACCGATGGCGGCCTGACCCTCAACGACATGATCTACGTCTCGCGTCGCCTGGAGAAGGCCGGCGTCGACATGATTCATGTGTCGGGCGGCACCACCATCAAGCGCGGTTCCGCGATTCCCGCCGCCGGTACCCAGCAGGCCTCGCATGCCGCCTGCTCGCGCGAGATCAAAAAGCACGTCAACATTCCCGTTGCCACCGTCGGACGCATTAACGAGGCTTGGATCGCCGAGGAGCTGATCGAGGACGGTGCCGCCGACATCTGCATGATGGGCCGCGCCAATCTGTGTGATGCCGAGTTCTGCAACAAGGCCGCTGCCGGCAACGCCGACGACATCCGCCCCTGCATTGGCTGCCTGCGCTGCCTGAACGGCATTATGTTTGGCAAACGCATCTCCTGCACCGTTAATCCGGACGTGGAGCGCGACGAGGCCGGCTACGAGCCTGCCGCCGAGGCTAAGAACGTGCTGGTTGTGGGCGCTGGTCCTGCGGGCATGGAGGCAGCCTACATTGCTGCCAAGCGCGGCCACAACGTAGTGCTCGTGGATAAGCAGGACGAGCCGGGTGGCGAGATGCGCATCGCGGCCGTTCCGCCGGCAAAGCAGGAACTCACCCGCGTGATCAAGTATCAGTACCGTCGCCTGGCCGAGGTCGGCGTGAAGTGCGTATTTGGCACCGAGCTTACTGCCGAGGACATTCAGCGTGACTACGCCGGCTACGAGGTCGTCCTGGCCTATGGCGCCGAGCCCATCGCCCCGGCCTTCATGCAGGGATTTAAGCAGGTCATGACGGCTGACGACCTGTTGGGCGGCAAGGCTTTCCCGGGCAAGAAGATTGTCATCGTGGGCGGCGGCACCGTCGGTTGCGAGACGGCCGACTACCTGGCCCCGTTGGTCAACGATCTGTCGCCGGCCAATCGCGACGTCACCGTCATCGAGATGACCAAGACGCTCGCCGCCAACGAGGGCGGCGCCGGTCGCGCGGTGCTCATCACGCGCATGCTTTCCAAGGGCGTTCACGTGCTGACCGAGGCCAAGGTAACCGAGATTACCGAGGACACCATCAGCTACGAAAAAGATGGCGAGATCCACACTATCGCCGATGCCGATACGCTGGTGCTTGCCATGGGCTATCGTCCCAATACCAAGCTGGCCGACGACCTTGCTGCAGCCGGCGTTACCACCCACGTGTTGGGCGATGCCAACAAGTGCGGCAACATCCGCGACGCCATCGGCGATGGCTACAAGGTTGCTTGCGAGCTCTAGTCAACCCCTTGGTGCATGTGAGGCCTATCCCCGCGGCGTCAGTCGGTAGATAGCAAAAAGCGGCGGTCGTCCCGTACATGGGACGACCGCCGCTTGCGTTAGCTGCAATGAGTCGTGCGATTAGAGGCCCAGGATCTCCTTGACCTTGGCGATGATGGCCTTGTCGGTTGCGTTGGCAAAGAAGTACTCCTGGAAGTGCTCGCCGGCAAGTGCGCCCTTCACCAGGTCCTGATCGATCTCGCCCAGAACGTCGACGAGCGGACGCATAGTCACAGCGCGGACGCCGTCGAGGATCTTCTTGTTGCGCTGCTCGGGCTCAACACGCTCGGCAGGATAGCCGTTGCCCGAACCAAAGCCAAAGAGCTTCTCAAAGGTGTACTCGAGGTTGAGCTCCTGGCCCCAGCCGTTCTTAAGGGCGAAGGGCATGGCGACAGCGTTACCGTCGTTGACCTGGGCAAAGGTGTAGGCATCGAGCGGGTCGGCAACATGGCCGCACAGCACGCCGGGGAAGGAGTTGCAGGCGAGCATGGCGCCCTCGCCGGTGCCACAGCCGGTTACGACGTAGTCGGCAGCGCCGGAGTTCAGCAGCACGGCGGCAAGGATGCCGTTCTGCACGTAGGTGAGGGGCTTGGAGTCGGCGTCGGCATACATGCCATAATTAAAGACGGTGTGGCCCATGGGCTCGACAACCTTCTTAAGGGCAGCCTCGATCATAGGGTTCTTGGAGTTCTGAGAGTTCTCATTGATCAGAGCGATCTTCATTGCGAATTACCTTTCTATTTCTAACTTGCGGTGAAATACGGACTGTTTTGCCTGATAGAAGCCAAAACCAATCCTTATCTCACCGCAACTCAAATGAAAAACGAGTGGATGAAACCTGATATGGGCAGTTGCGGCGACGCTTATTGAGGCTGCTTTCCAATGTATGCGAGGATTCCACCGTCGACGTAGAGGATGTGGCCGTTGACGAAGTTCGATGCATCGGAAGCCAAGAACACGGCGGGGCCCTTCAGATCCTCGGGCGTGCCCCAACGGGCGGCCGGCGTCTTGGCAATGATGAACTGGTCAAACGGGTGACGGCTGCCGTCGGGCTGCGTCTCGCGCAGCGGCGCGGTCTGCGGCGTGGCGATGTAGCCGGGCCCAATGCCGTTGCACTGGATGTTGGCCTCGCCAAACTCGGAGCAGATGTTCTTGGTGAGCATCTTCAGGCCGCCCTTGGCCGCGGCATAGCCGGCGATGGTCTCGCGGCCCAGCTCACTCATCATCGAGCAGATGTTGATGATCTTGCCGTGGCCCTTGGCGATCATGCCGGGCAGGCAGGCCTTGGACACGATAAACGGTGCGTTGAGGTCAATATCGACGACGCGGCGGAAGTCCTCGGCGCTCATGTCGAGCATCGGGGTACGCTGGATGACGCCGGCGTTGTTGACCAGGATGTCGGGTGTGGTGCCAAAGTCGGCCTCGATCTTGGCGATGAGCTCGGCAACGACGGCCTCGTCGGTGACGTCGGCAACATAGCCGTGAGCGTCAAAACCCAGCTCACGGTAGTGCTTCTCGGCCTCGGCTACTTTGTCGGCGTGACGGGCGTTAAAGGCGATTTTGGCGCCGGCCTCTCCGAGCGCCTCGGCAATGGCCATGCCAATGCCGTAGGTGGCGCCGGTCACGAGCGCGACCTTGCCATCCAGGCGGAAGCTGTCCATAAGATCAGACATAGCGATCCTTTCAAAAGAAACGTTCATCTATAAAAGTCATGCTTCTCATACAAGGTCAGTATAGGTGAAGCGGCGTAATAGCCACCCCTTATTTCCTAAAATCAGGTGAACGTTCACTTTTAAAAGGCGAACGGCAGTCTTGTCCTTGCCGCACGGACGTTTATTCGCCCTGTTCCTGCGTGCCCTCTGCGATCATGTTGCGGTTATACACCAGGTGCAGATACATCGCGTCGTGCGCGGCGGTGGGATTGCGCGAGGCGATGGCGTCGGCCACATCGCGGTGCGTGCGGATAGTTTCCTCGACGAGCTTTTTGCCGGTCACGTCGATAAAGAGGGGGACGGATGCCTTGAGCACGCCCATCAGGCGGGGAACGACGAGGTTTCCGGAGCTCTCGGCAATGGCATTGTGGAACGCGGTGTCGGCGGCGGAGTAATCCTCACCGGCCTCGGCCAGGCGCTCGGATTCGTCGCAGAGCTCTTTGATACAGACGACCTGGTCGTTGGTTGCGTGCTCGGCTGCCATGCGTGCCATCTGCGGCTCGACCATAAAGCGCACCTCGAGTAGGTCCCGCGCCAGACGCTGCTTGTCGTCGATAAAGGTAAAGCCCAGCGGGTCGTCGGCAACGCCGGGGTTTGACGCCACATAGGTGCCCGAACCCTGCTTAATGCGCACGATATTGCGCGACTGCAGCAACTTCATGGCCTCGCGCACGGTGCTCCTGCCGGCGCCCAAGCGCTCGACCAGCACGGTTTCCTTAGGCAGGCGATCGCCTTGCTCAAGGTGTTCATCCAGAATCAATTGAATGATTTTCTCCGATATTTGCTCGGGGAGTCCCGATTCGGCGCGGGCCATAGCTATACCTTTCATTACAAAATTCATCTGAGCTATTTTAGCGCACCACGGATGCGATATTGGCCGCTGGATTTGAGTCGGGCGGCTTAGATATACCGTTCGCAGCGCAAATACGACCGTTTACCAAATACATCAGATGTATTTCGAACAAATTTCAAAATGAAACATCAGACCTTTCCAAAACACGCTATAGTCATCAGACGAATTCAAAAGGTCTGATGAATTGGAGGAAAGATGTCAGACCCAACGTTTATGGCTGACCCCACCAGGTTGGTCATCGCCGCCATCGTGGGCATCGCGCTGCTGCTTGCGCTCATCATCAAGTTCAAGCTGCACCCCGTGCTGTCGATGATGGTCTCGGCGCTCGTGATCGGTATCGGAGCCTGCATGCCGCTCGACATGGTGGCAGACACCGTCACCAAGGGCGTGGGCACCACGCTGCAAAACATCGCCCTGCTCATTGGCCTGGGATCGATGTTTGGCCAGATTTTGGAGGAGAGCGGCGGCGCCAAGAAGATCGCCCAGACCTTCATTAACACCTTTGGCCAGGGCCACTCCAGCTGGGCGCTGGGCATCACCGGTCTGGTCATCGGCACCACGGTGTTCTTTGAGGCCGGCGTGGTCGTTTTGATTCCGCTTGCGTTTAGCGTGGCATCGCAGACCAAAAAGTCGACGCTCTACTACGGCATCGCGCTGCTCGCGGGACTTGCCGCTGGCTATGCGTTTGTGCCGCCATCGGCCGGGTCGGTTTTGGTCGCCGGCACGCTCAGTGTCGACCTGGGCACCATGATTCTCGTCGGTATCCCCACTGCCTTCATCGCCATGGCGATTGCCGGCGTCATCTGGGGCCGCAATGTGGGCGGTCGCATCTTTACCGATGTTCCGGAACACTTTACCTCTGCCGAGGGCGCGAGCGACGAAAAGGAGCTTCCCTCCTTTGGCATGGTGCTTGCCATCGTGCTCACGCCGCTTTGTCTGATTTTGCTGGGCACGTTGTCCTCTTATATCCCCATGCCCGCCGAGCTCGCCTCGATTTTTGCCTTCCTGGGTAAGCCGTTCGTCGCTTTGACGCTCGCCACGCTCGTCGCGATGTATCTGCTGGGCGCGCGCCGCGGCTACTCCGGCGCCGAGCTCAAGGCCTTGCTCGACCGCTCTCTTAAGCCCGTCGGCATGATCTTGCTGGTTATCGCTTGCGGCGGCGTCATTCGCTGGATGCTGCAGGACTGCGGCTTGGGCCAGGTTATTGGGCCCATGCTCGAGGCTTCACCGCTGCCCTTGGTGGTCGTTGCCTTTTTGATCGCCGTCATGGTGCGTGCCTCTGTCGGCAGCTCCATCGTCGCTATGACCATGGCATCGGGCATTATGGCCGCCATGCCCGCGGTTGCCGGAGCCTCAGTGCTCATGCGTGCCGCTATCTGTCTTGCCATCTGCGGCGGTGCCACGGCCCTCTCGCACGTCAACGATGCCGGTTTTTGGATGTGCTCCTCGTTCCTGGAGATTGACGAGAAGACCACCCTCAAGTCCTGGACCATTATGGAGACGCTCATCGGCCTTTCGGGTCTTGCCTGCGCCCTGGTGATTTCGTTCTTCGCCTAGTTCGCGTAGCTAAGCATCTTTTGCCGAGGGCATCGCTCGGTACCCATTTACACCTGATTCATTAACCAACGATTGGTACAACCGTTCAAATCAAAAGAGGAGAGCATCATGGACGAGAAGATCAAGGCACAGATTCAGCAGGAGGCAGCCGACTTGGTTGCCAAGCTGCAGCCGCGTTCCGGCAAGTTTCGCACCATCAGCCCCGAGATGGACCCGCTGCGTCTGGGCTCTGGCTGGTCCATCGAAGATCTGGACAAGCCGCAGGTCATTATCGAGTCGACGTTCGGCGACTCGCACCCGGGTTCTGCCGGTCTGTTTGAGTTGGTCGAGGAGGTCCGTGCCGGCGTTGCCGAGGCTGGCGGTCACGGTGCCCGTTACTTCTGCACCGATATCTGCGACGGCGAGGCCCAGGGCCACGACGGCATTAACTACTCGCTGCCCAGCCGCGACATGATCGCCAACATGATCGAGATTCATGCCAAGGCCACCCCGTTCGACGCCGGCGTCTTTGTCGCCAGCTGCGATAAGGGCCTGCCTGCGAACCTCATGGCCATGGGCCGCATCAACATCCCCTCCATCGTCGTTACCGGCGGCGTCATGGATGCCGGCCCCGACCTGCTGACCCTGGAGCAGCTCGGCGCCATCTCGGCCCGCTATGAGCGCGGCGAGATCTCCCGCGAGGAGCTCGAGTTCGCCAAGCATAACGCCTGCCCCAGCTGCGGCGCCTGCTCCTTTATGGGTACCGCCTCGACCATGCAGGTCACGGCCGAGGCCCTGGGCCTTATGCTTCCCGGTACCGCCCTGCTGCCCGCTACCAGCTCCGACCTGCGCGAGTTTGCCCGCGAGGCCGGCCGCCAGTCCGTGTGGCTCTCCGAGCACAACCTGTGTCCGCGTGACATCGTGACCAAGGAGTCCTTCGAGAACCTCATCATGGTCCACGGCGCCATCTCCGGTTCCACCAACTCGCTGCTGCACATCCCCGCGATTGCCCGCGAGTTTGGCATCGAGATGTCCGCCGACGACTTCGATCGCCTGCACCGTGGTGCCCACTACCTGCTCAACGTCCGTCCCGCAGGTGAGTGGCCGGCGCAGTTCTTCTACTATGCGGGCGGCGTGCCGCGCATCATGGAGGAGATCAAGTCGATGCTCCACCTCGACGTCATGACCGTCACCGGCAAGACTCTCGGCGAGAACCTCGAGGACCTCAAGAACAACGGTTACTACGAGAAGTGCGGTCGTTACCTTGAGAAGTGGAATCTCAAGCGCGAGGACATCATCCGTCCGTTTGACCAGGCCTTCGGCACCGACGGTTCCATCGCCATCCTCCACGGCAATCTTGCTCCCGAGGGCGCGGTCGTCAAGCACACCGTCGTTCCGCGCGAGATGTTCCAGGCTACGCTCAAGGCCCGTCCGTTCGACTGCGAGGAGGACGCCATTCACGCCGTCCTGACGCACGAGGTCAAGCCCGGCGATGCCGTTATCATTCGCTATGAGGGACCCAAGGGTTCCGGTATGCCCGAGATGTTCTACACCACCGAAGCTATCGCCAGCGACCCCGAGCTGGGCGCGAGCATTGCCCTGATCACTGACGGCCGCTTCTCCGGCGCCTCCAAGGGTCCGGCTATCGGTCACGTTTCGCCCGAGGCTGCCGTGGGCGGCCCGATTGCCCTGATCGAGGAAGGCGACCTTATCCGAATCAACATCCCCGAGCGCTCGCTGTCCATCGTGGGCATCGCCGGTAAGGAGATGGAGCCGGCCGAGGTCGACGCCGTCCTGGCCGAGCGTCGAGCCGCTTGGAAGCCCAAGGCTAATCGCTATACCTCCGGCACGCTCAAGTTCTTTACTGAGCATGCAGTTTCCGCCATTCAGGGTGGCTACATGGAGTAGCGCCCATGCGCATCAAATATCTCCTCTCATAGATGCGCGGCACAAAGAGCCCCGAGCCACGTCACCGGGGCGCGTTGTTCAGCGCCGCCGGGGCGCTCCACTCAAACGACAAGAGACGTCTTACGCAAGCGCCCGCGTCCGTGGATAAAACCACGGGCGTGGGCGCTTCACTTTATTCCCAGCCCTTCCACACGTCAGGCTCGTAGCCAACGGTTGCCTGGCGGCCGTTGCGAACGATGGGCTCACGAAGAATCTGCTGGTTATCGAGCACCTTTTCGAACTTCTGGTCGGCAGCAAGATACTGTACGAGCGCAACCGTGTCGGCATCTTTCGCCTTTGGATCGATCACAGCGTCGATCCCGCCGACGGCGCGCGCCACGCTTTCGAGCTCGCCTTTGCTCATCCCCTTTTCCTTCAAGTCGATGAACTGGAACTTCACACGACGTTCCTTGAAATAGCGCTGCGCTTCTTAGTATCGAAGCTTTTCTTCGTGCCGAATATCTGGATGTTCATACGTACCGCCTTCGCTCAATTCTCGTCCGTCCATGATACGACAAGGGAGCCGAGCAAAAACAGAGCAGGCGGAGATGGAGGAGGACGGCGACCGACCGTCGGCAAGAGTCGGCCGGATCGGACTGGCGCCCAGCGCGCGCCGGCGACACGCTCGCAGCTGCACACATAGCCGATGTACAAGCTCGCCGCGGCGTTCCCTCGCCCCGCGGTGTGGCGATAGAGAAGCACGCCACCCGTCAACGATGGCGCCTCGGTAAAGAAAATCAACGTCTGGGTTACATCCCTTGAAAGGGGCGAAGACGGCTGCTAGAATACCTCCCCGCTATGAAGGATTTGACCAAAGCATACATCGCAATTCGGCGGCCCCTGGTATACGGGGCCTCTCCTGTTGTTCCCCAAGTGCGCTCTGAGCAGCCGCTTTCTTCCTGTCGTATCTGATGCACGCATAGCACGTGCATGTTATTTCGCCCGTGGGCCGGCGCGCCTTCGGCGAAGAATCGAATAGATACGAAGGAAGCTTATGTCTGATAATTGTACGGTCGCGCCCGCCAATGGGCGCATTACCGGTACCCAGATCCGCATCGTCGCGGTCGTCGTCCTGGGTGCCTTCTTGGCGCTACTGAACCAAACGGTGATGTCGCCTGCGCTGCCGGTCATCATGTCCGATTTCGCCATCGATGCCTCGACTGCCCAGTGGATCATGTCCATATACCCGCTGGTGAGCGGCATCATGGTCCCCGTTTCGGCGTTCCTTATCGACAAGTTCAGCACCCGCGCGCTATTCTTCGGGGCGACGCTGGTGTTCGCGCTGGGCACGCTGCTGTGCGCCGCAGCCCCTGATTTCCTGTTCCTCATCATCGGTCGCGTGTTGCAAGCGGCGGGCTCAGGCGTGCTCATGCCGCTTGTCTCGGTGGTTCCCATGCTGGTGTTCCCCGTCGAGAAACGAGGAACGGCTATGGGCATGGCGGGCATCGTCATGTCGGCGGGTCCCGCGGTCGGCCCCGTCGTAGGCGGTGCGGTGATCGACACGTACGGCTGGCGCACCATGATCGGCGCCATCGTCCCCCTCGCAATTCTCGTGCTGGTGCTGGGCGTGTTCATGCTGAAAAACGTGGGCGAGCTGAAGAACCCCAAGCTCGACCTGCCCTCGGTCGTCCTCTCCACCATCGCCTTCGGCGGACTTCTCTACGGGTTCTCGAGCGCCTCGTCGATGGGTTGGGGCAACCCCGTGGTGCTCGGCTCGATCGTCGCGGGTGTCGTGTGCTTGGTGCTGTTCGTCGTACGCCAGGGCAAAATCGAGGACCCGCTGCTTCAACTGGGCACGCTCAAGACGCGCGAGTTCCGCGTGGCCGCCATCATCGTCACGCTCATCAACGCCGCATGCCTGGTCACCAACACGCTGTTGCCGTTGCTGCTGCAAACCTCGCTTGGCGCTTCGGCCTTCGAAACCGGCATGGCCATGCTTCCCGCCGCGGCGGTGGGCATCATCATCAGCCCTATCTCCGGCGTGGTGTTCGACAAGTTCGGTCCGCGTGCCATCTCGATCGTCGGCCTGGCCCTCATGACCGGCGCCCTGTTCCTGCTCTCGCTTTCGACGGTAAACACGCCCATCTTGGTGGTTGCGCTGTTCTGCATGCTGCAGTCCGCCGGCCAGTCGCTCGCGAACATGCCGGTGAACACATGGGGTGTCAATGCCTTGAAAAATGACATGATCGCCCACGGCAACGCCATCGCGAACACCGGCCGCCAGGTCGCCGGCGGTTTGTGCACGGCGCTCATCATCACGGTCATGACAAGCGTCACCGCGTCGGCCGGCGTCGATGCGAGCATCCAAGTAGCCACCGCCGTGGGCGCGGGCGTCGCTTACAAGGTGTGCGCGGCAATCGGCCTCGTTTCCCTTATCTGCGCCATATTCAGCGTGCGCACCAAGAAAACCGCACCGAAAACGAAGGAGGCATAAGCGATGTCCGAGATTCTGTCCGAGCGCATCCCGCTCGAGCTCGAGGGGACGCCCGTTTCGAGCATCATGATTGAAGAGCCGTTCACCTGCACGCAGGATTGCACGATTTCCGACGTGGTGCGCATGCTCGCCGAAAACGAGGTGAGCAGCATGCCCGTAATCGATGAGCGCAACCAGGTGGTCGGGTTCATCTCCGACGGCGATGTCATGGGAGCCATCGCGCAGCATCGCGCTCACACCATCTTCACGGGCGGCGACGCGTCCATGCTGTACTTCGACGATCAGAGCCTTGAGCAGCGCATCGAAGCCCTGAAGGATCGCTGCGTCATGGATTTCGCGACGCGCCAGGTAGTGTGTGCCCGTCCCGAGCAGAGCATCGCCCGCGTCGCCGCGCTGCTGGCGAAGAAGAAGTTCAAGAAGCTTCCTGTGGTTGATGACGAGGGCAAACTCGTGGGGGTCATCCGCCGCTCCGCCATCACCAAATACATCTTCGGCATCCTTTTCCAATAGGGGCAGGTCGCACTTGAGGCGAACATCTCGAGGCATCGAGCCAGCAACTGGACCAGACAACCTTGACACGCACGCGCTTTCCCTCGATGCTTCGGTAAGGGGAGCTGCGAAAATCGCAGCACGGGTGATCGGCGCCGCGCCCCCGAAGGCAAAAGCGAACACGGGAGCGATACGATGGGAAAAGTCCTGGACGAAGATTTGGTTTATGAGATTCTCTCCGTCGTGGCAGAGATTCCGGCGGGATGCGTCGCCTCGTACGGTCAGATAGCGCGCCTCATCGGCAGGGAGAAAAACTCTCGCCTGGTCGGAGCGGTGCTGAGCGAGGCGGATCGCTACGGCGATTATCCCTGCCACCGCGTCGTCAACCACGCGGGACGCCTCGCGCCAAACTTCCCCGACCAGCGAGCACTACTGACGGAGGAAGGAGTCGCCTTCCGAGACAACGGCTGCGTCGACATGAAAAAGCACCAGTGGAACGAGTAGCCAGGCAGCGTAGCGTCGAAAGGAGCGACGCCACGGGGAACGACCTGCGCCCCGCCGCCGGACAACCTATGGCAAAGTGACACGTCCCACAAAGAGCGGCGCACCAGTACGAGACACGACCGCGACGTAAAAAGACCCTATGATACTCGTAAGCATCTATCTGATTGCCCGCCTCGAGGTACCCAAAGAACGAGAGATGCCGAAACCCCTAGACAAAGAAAAAGGTCGGGAGCTTTTATGCTTCCGACCTGAAGTTTCATGGTCGCGGGGGGCGGATTTGAACCACCGACCTTCGGGTTATGAGGTCGCTACGACGTTGTTTCATTCAGACATTTCGACCCAAATTCGACCCACAACGAGCTTGAAAGCGGTCAGGCGGAGCATTACCCTTGGGGTGTGACCCCACGCAGGGTCCACCACCAAGGGTAATGCCCACCCGCCCCAGCCCTTTGCGCCATTCCGCGCAACCGAGCGCGATTCTCAGGCACTTCAGGCAAGGAACACGGTGAACGACCGACCTCTCGTCATAGGCAAAGGAACGAAGCAACGCCGCGACAAATACAGGTGGCGCTACCGTCACAGCCTCGGCAAGGATCCGGTCACGGGCAAATACCGCTATTCGCCGTGGCAGACCATACATACCACCAAAAGCCGAGAGGTCGACGCCGCACTCGAAGCCTACAAGGCAGAACTCAACAGCGGCACCTACGTCCAAAAATCGAGGGACACCGTCGGCTCGTACGCAAAAAAGTTCCACGACAACCGCGAAGGAACCATCACGCCGCTCGCCTACTCGACATCCTACTCAATCGAGAACCGGACGCGCACATCACATGCGTGATGCTCATGCTCGACACCGACATGAGAAGGGCAGAAGCCCTCGGGATGACGTGGTCCGATGTCTCCGTCGAGAACAGAAGCATCCTCATTGAGCAGCAGTTCGCGGCCGATCGAAGCGTTCGCTCGCCCAAAAGCAAGAAAAGCGTGCGGAGGATCTCGATAAGCGAGACGCTGACGTCGTATCTCGAATTCTGGAAAAAGGAGCAGGCCCGCGAAATGGAAGCCTTCGGCCTGGAACAAGTCAAAGGCACTCCGCTCGTCCACTCATTCGAACGAACGAAAGACAGGCATCCCCAAGTCAACTTCATGGACCTGAATGGGTTTTCGCGCTGGTTCAGAAACTTCAGCGTCGAGAACGGGTTCGGCAAGTTCGAAGGCGTTCGAACATACCATTATGTGAAGGAAACTGTCGACGGGGAAACGATTTCGAAGCGTTATGAGCATAAAGAGTGGCTCGAATTGAGGGATTACCTCAGGAAGCATCCCAAGGTTCGCGAGGCGAGGCATATCAGCACATATGAGAGCGAGCACCTTCCTTACGGATATTCGGGCCTATCGAGCCACACCGCTACTGCCGCTACTGCCCGCTACTGCCCGCCAGCTTCCGAACCAGCGGGCGGTAGCAGCACCCCGAACATCTCGCCGACAGCGCAGAGAGTCGTCGACCTGGCGGCCAAGGCCGACATCGAGGACGTGATGCTGTGCGACCTGCCCGGCGTCCTGTCCTTCCTAGGGCTGCCACCTGAGACGGAGATGCCGCCGGGCAACAAGGGGAAGACGAAGCTCAAGAAGCTCTACAGGAAGGTGGCGCCGAACAAGGCATACCACTCCGGCGAGCGCGCCAAGGATTTGATCTCGCACCTCGACATGGCAGAGATCAGGGCATCGGCGCCCGTCCCGCTCGGAGAGATAGACAGAGCGGTCGTAAGCGGCTGATGTAACTTCTGACACCCTAGAACTTACATCGAGCCCCGATTCGAGCTCGGGGCTCTTTTCGTCTAGATTGGGGACGCATGGCCGGACGAAAACAATTTGCGTCTGGTAATAAGCGTACGAAAGCGCAATTTACGTCTTAATTCCGTACGCAAATCAAGACGAAAATCGTTTACGTCTGCTTTAATCCGTACGAAAACGGTTTTCGTCTTGCAGGGCAGTTGCCGTTTCTACAGTTCAACTTCCAGTTCGGCTTTGTGCTCGTAGAGGTAGTCGCGCATGTAGGGGATGGCAAATGAGACCTTGCCGTACGAGGGAGCCTCGATAATCGATTCTCTTAACAGGCGGCTGCGGACGGAACTCACCTGTTGAGGCGTTTTGTTTAGGGCATCGGCAACCATGCTGGTCGAGCTCGTCTGCCCCAAAGACGCCATGCTCAGCAGATAAGCGATGCACGTGGGCGGAATGCGCTGCAGCGCGGGCTCAATCACCATGGCGCAGAAGCGTTCGCGTGCCGTTGCAATGCCACGCTCGGCTTCTTCTTCTCCAATAATCGTTGTATGTGCGCGTCTTGCCAACTGCCATGCGTAGTATCCAACGAGTTGGATCATGAAAGGATAGCCCTGCGTTGCCTCGGCAAGTTGGCCGGCAATACCTGGCTGCAACTCCATGCCAGACGCTTCAATGGTTTCCTCGAGGGAGTACGACACTTCGGTTACTGCCACAGCCTTCAGGTCAAAGGGGAGGGCGCGGCGCAAAAACGCAAGTGTCTTTCCGTTGATGATGCTTTCAATCATCGAAGGCAGCCCAGCAAAAACAAAGGCTATATCAAGGTCTTCGCCGATAACCTGCTGAATCGCAATGGAGAGCGTTCGGACCTCATCGAGCTCTGCGTCTTGAACCTCGTCGAGAGTGATGAGCAGGCCATTTCCATTCTTGGATATTGTCTGTCTCATGGCGTCGCGTAGCGATGGACCGATTCGCTCAATGTCTATGCTGCCGATGGATATGCCAGCTACGGTGGGCTCAAATCTGGCGTGTTTGGCCTGGAATTTGGGCTGCAGCTGTTCGAGAATGCGTTGGCAAAGTCCCTCGGTTGCGACCTCTTTTATGACCGTCCAGCCACGGCTTTGCGCCAAACGTGAGCACTCGTCAAGGAGGACCGTCTTGCCCGTTCCACGGACGCCGGCTATGCGCATTAGGCGCCCCGGGGCACCAGGCCCGTTGACGAGGCCCTCATTGAATTCTTCGAGCACATCTTCGCGGCCGATAATCGTGGGAGGTGTTTTACCTGCTGTGGGCTTAAAAGGGTTTGTTTGCATGTGAGCCACCTTTGCTCAAGATATAGCAAGATATAGCAAAGTATAGCAAGATATAGCAAAGTATAGTGAGATATAGCAAAGTAAGCGCTACTCGCGGGTTTTGCGGTGGTGCTATTTTCCAAATGCCGCGCGGATAAAGCGCTGGTCGAACAGCTTGTTGGCAACTCACGAGGGCTCGGGGTGCCAATTTGGGATGGAGTGGTGCTGTGCCACGAATAGGGCCTATCTACTACGTTTAAGCCGCAGAGGTCAACCATAGCCGGCTTTTTCGAAAATCGACAAGCTGCCTACCTGCGGTTTTGTTTTCACGGTTTTCGGTATGGCCGAGGCTGTCCGTGTTAACGTAGTAGATGGGCCACTTTTGTGGCAAGGGGGCCGATCTGCGGGCCAGGGTAGCTAAAAGAGCCCCGTCCCAAAAAGACTGATTGGGAGCTGGGGCGTGTCGATGCGATAGTATTGCATGGTGGTATTCGACTAACCGAGGGTTTATCCGAGGGCTTTATGGAACAGCACCAGCATTATCAGAGCCTGCAAGATCAGGCATACAACGCATTACGCTCCAAGATTATCTATGCCGAGCTCAAGCCCGGCACGCGCCTTTCGGCGATTGGTCTGGAAAAGGAGACGGGAATCGGGCGCACGCCCATTCGCGAGTCCTTTGTGCGCCTGCGTGAGCAGGAGCTGGTGGAAACGCGTCCCAAAAGCGGCACCTATGTCTCAAAAATCAGCATGGAGCGCGCCGAGAACGCCTGTTTCTTGCGCGAAAAGCTCGAGAGAAGCGTGCTTATTAAATGCTGTTCGGCTGCTACGCCCGAGCAAAAGCAGCGGCTCGAGCAGATTCTTGCCGAGTCCGAGTCGCTCGACCATAGCGAAACGCGTCGCTTTTTCGATCTGGACAACCTGTTCCATGAGACGTGTTTTGAGATTGCCGGCCGTCACATGTTGTGGGATTGGATGAAGAGCGTCAACACACATTTTGAGCGATACAACTGGTTGCGTATGGTGTCGCAGGACCTGGATTGGGAGCCGATTCGTCGGCAGCATCGCCGGATTCTCGAGGCAATTAAGAGGGGCGATACCGATGCGGCGAGCTATCTGGCAGAGACGCACTTGCACCTGATGCCCGAGGAGCAGGGCCCGGTTATCGCCTTGCATCCCGACTATTTTGAGCTGTCCAAAGACTCGGCCATCTAATCAATCCCCATATAAGTTGCGGTGAAATAGGGACTGTTTTGCGGCCTAGGTGGCGCAAACAGTCCCTATTTCACCGCAACTGCGTTGGGGCGTAACCGGGGCACAAAGCTGCGGCGCCGCTTGGAGGAAAAGACCGGAAGCAAGGGTCCATTCCTCCAGACGGCGCCGCAGCTGTTTTGGTGGCTCGGCTTTTGTCGAGGTGGCTTAGTTGAGCGCGACGGCCAGCCGAGTAGGCAAAGCGGCTTGGAGGCGTGTCGCTTCCGTCACGTTCTATCAGCATACAAGACGGTTTTGGTTCTTGTTCGTGACGGAAACGGCGCGCTTCCGAGCCGCTTTAAAAGAAAGGGGGCGAGGTCTAGGGCACGCCCCCCTTCACGATAGAGAGCTAAACCTAGCCGCGGACCTTCTTGACGACGTCCATGGCCTCGTGGGCGATCTGCTCGACCTTGGAGAAGTCGCCGTCGGCAAACAGGGCCGGCTTGACCATCCAGGTGCCACCGCAGGCGATGATGCCGGAGGAGCTCAGGTACTCCTCGACGTTGGCGGTGCTCACGCCGCCGGTAGGCATAAAGCGGTGACCGACAAACGGAGCGGCGAGGGCCTTGATGGTGTTCAGGCCGCCATACTGGGACGCGGGGAAGAACTTGGTGACCTTGAGGCCCAGGTTCTCGGCTGCGGTGACCTCGGAGGGGGTCACGGTGCCGGGAAGGACGGGCAGGTTGATGTCGATGCAGTGCTTCACGACGTCCTCGTTGTAACCCGGGGAGACGATGAACTTGGCACCGGCTGCGCGGGCCTGCTCAACCTGCTCGACGGTCAGGACAGTGCCGGCGCCAACGCACATCTCGGGCTCGGCCTCGGCCATAGCGGCGATGCACTCGGCGGCGCAGGCGGTGCGGAAGGTGACCTCGGCGGACTTCATGCCAGCTGCCATAAGGGCGTGGGCGAGCGGAGTGGCGTCCTCGACCTTGTCGAGCACAACGACCGGCACGATGCCCAGGGACTCAAGCGTGGTGTAGAACTGATCGAACATGATGTTCCTTTCGATGTGTGGCGCGCATGGGCGCGTGATTGCCAAATGTGCTGGTCAGGAGCCGATTTTGGATTGGTTATCGGAGGCACTGCTTGGGGTTCAAGCAATTCCAAAACCGGCTGCTCGACCAGTCATGTAGGGAATGCCAGGCAAAACCGGAATGGGACTGGTGGTTTTGCCCGGCCGGAGGAATCGGGGAGCGGGCCGCAGGGGTATGGGATTGGAAAGCTGCGGCCCGCGGAATGGGGAACGAATTAACGGGCGACGCGGGTGCCACCGTCGGCGGCGGATGCCGCGGCTGCGATCTCGTCTGCGGTCACCAAGTTGGAATCGCCCTTGATAGTGAGCTTGAGGATCGAGGCTGCAATCGCGTAGTTGACAGCGTCCTGCGGGTCAAAGTCGTTGATGAGGGCATGGACGAGGCCGGCGTTGAAAGCGTCGCCGGCGGCAACGCCCTCGAGTACGTGCACGTCGTGAGCAGGGGAGAACCAGTGCTCGCCGCTCTCGGCCTCAAAGAGCATTCCCATCCAGATGGAGCGCTCGACGCAGGAGATGTTGCGGACGACCGAGGCGACCTTCTTGCAGCCGTACTCGGCGCAGATCTGACGGGCCATCTCGACATAGGTGTCGCGCTCCTCTATGCCGTGGGCAAGGGAGCCAGAGACGCAGGTCATACCGAGGCCAGCAGGCGCATCCTCGTCGTTGGCGATGCAGATGTCGACGAGCGGCAGGAGTTCCCTCATGGTGGCCTGCGACTTCTCGGGCGACCACATCTTGCCGCGATAGTTCACGTCACACACGGTGGTGATGCCCTTGGCGCGGCAGGCGGCGAGCGCATCCTTGCAGGCGGCGGCCATCTCATCGGAGACGGCGGGGGTCACGCCGGAGAAATAGAAGACATCGATGCCCTTGAGGATCTCGTCCCAGTCAAAGACGTCGCGCTTGGCCATGTTGATGGCAGAGTACTTGCGGTCGTAGACGCAACCGTTGCCGCGCTGCGAGGCACCGACCTCAAACACATAGGAGCCAAGGCGGTCGCCCTGACGCACGACGCGCGTGGTGTCGACGCCGTAGGCCTTCAGCGAACGCAGGGCGCACTCGCCCAGACGGTTGGCCGGGACAACGGAGACGTAAGCGGCCTTGTCGCCCTGGTAGGCCAGGGAAAGCGCAGTGTTGGCCTCGGCGCCGCCGTAGCGGACGTCAAACTCGGTTGCCTGCTCAATACGCAGGTGGTCTTTGGGTGAGAGTCTCATCATGATCTCGCCGAAGGTAAGAACCGTTTTACCCATGGTCGCGCAGCTCCTTTTACTCGTGCGTACACCTTTGATATGGCGTTGGCACGCAGGTGCCAAGACGGTAGGGTGCGTCTTTGCACCTGTGTGCCAACGCTCACCGAAATCGGTTTACGAAATCGGTTTCGTTTCGAGTTGTAGTATACTCACCTACAGCGTTTTGCAACCGAGATTTTTAAAAAATGCCTAAAATGGCTCAGACTGCCGACATTGGGAAACGGGGTGCGCTATGGCGCAGATGAGAATCAAGGACATTGCCGCCGAGGCGGGCGTGAGCCCGGCCACGGTCTCGCGCTATCTCAACAACCGCCCCGGGCAAATGACCGAGGAGACCCGTGCTCGCATCGCGGCAGTTATCGAGCGCACTGGCTATCGCCCACGTGCCGCCGCGCGCAATCTGCGCAGCTCGCGTACGAACCTCATCGGTGTGATTCTGGCTGACATCGCCAACCCGTTCTCGAGCGCCATGCTCGAGGGCCTTTCCGCCAGCGCCGCGGCGCGCGGCTGCTCGCTCATGACGGCCATTAGCGGCAACGACCCCGCTAAGGAAGCGGAGTCGCTCACCAGACTTATCGATGCCGGCGTGGACGGCCTGGTCGTCAACACCTGCGGAGGCAACGACAAGGCGATCGCCGCGGCAGCGGGACGTCTGCCCGTCGTGCTGCTCGACCGCGACGTTGCCGACGGCGGTGCTGACCTGGTGACATCTAACAACCGTGAGCTGGTCGCCGGCTTGGTAGACGCCTTGGCAGCTGCGGGCAGCGAGCGTCTGTGCCTGCTCACCGAGGCAAGCGACGACAGTCCCGTGCGTCGAGAGCGCGCCGAGGCCTTTGCCGACGAGCTTTCGCGACGCGGCCTTGCGGGCGAGGTCGTCACCCTGGCCGACGGTGGCGCCGCGGGCGTTGGCCGTTTGGACGAGACCATCCGCGGCTATGCGGGCAAAAAACTCGGCCTCATTGCCGTCAACGGCCTGGTTTTCCTGCGTCTGACCGAGGCGCTGGCGCAGCTTGGTCCCTCGCTGCCGGCGGGGCTCAAGATCGCGACGTTTGACGACTACCCCTGGAACCATGTGCTCTTTGGCGGCGTCACCACGGCAGCGCAAGACACCCTCACCATTGCCGAGCGCGTGGTCGAGCGTCTCTCCGAGCGTATCGACGTTGTTACCACCACCGTGGGCGAGGCCGCGAAGCTGGCGCCTAAACGCATCGAGATCCCCGGTCACATCGAACATCGCGCATCAACTTCGCGCTAGCCGCTCGTTCGTAACTGCCTGTTCGCACACGTTTTTTGAGCGCTTGATACGCTTTAACCCTGCGGAAACATTTTTCTGCGATAGTATCTGCGATATAGACCAGTCGAAACCCGCCCGAAAGAAAGGGGAGCGACATGAACCAGCAGAACATCGATTACGTACTCCGCTCCGTAGAGCAGCGTGACATCCGCTTTGTGCGTCTGTGGTTTGTCGACATTCTCGGCCGCCTCAAGAACTTTGCCATTAGCCCCGAGGACCTCGAGGTCGCTTTTGAGGAGGGTATTGGCTTTGACGGCTCCGCCATCGAGGGCTTTGCCACGCCCGAGGAAGCCGACATGCTGGCGTTTCCCGATGCTTCGACCTTCCAGATTCTGCCGTGGCGCCCGAGCCACAACGGCGTCGCCCGCGTGTTCTGCGACGTGTGCACTCCCGATCGCAAGCCGTTTGCCGGCGACCCGCGCGACGCCCTGCGCCGCATGTTCTATAAGGCCGAGAAGGCCGGCTACCTGCTCAACGTGGGCGCCGAGCTGGAGTATTACTACTTCCCCGACGAGCATACCCCCGAGCCGCTCGACAACGTGGGCTACTTCGATCTTTCGGTAAGCGATGCCGCTCGCGACCTGCGCCGCAACACGGTCCTCACGCTCGAGAAGATGTCCGTGCCCGTGGAGTACACCTTCCACGCCGCCGGCCGCTCGCAGCACGGTATGAGCCTGCGCCACGCCGAGGCCCTGAGCATGTCCGACGCCATCACCACGGCCAAACTCATCATTAAGCAGCAGGCCTACGAGAGCGGCTGCCACGCCTCCTTTATGCCCAAGCCGTTGGCGGGCGAGGACGGCAGCGCTATGTTCCTGTGCCAGTCGCTATTCGACCACGACGGCAACAACGTCTTTTGGGGCGAGGACGACGAGAAGTACCACCTCTCCGATATCGCCAAGCACTACATGGCCGGCATCTTGGCGCACGCGCGCGAGATCAGCGCCATCACTAACCCCACGGTCAACTCGTACAAGCGCATCACCACGGGCGGCGACTCCGTGCCGCAGTACGCCACGTGGGGCCTGCGCAACCGCGCGAGTATGGTCCGCATTCCGGTCTACAAGCCCGGCAAGCAGCTGTCCACGCGCATCGAGCTTCGCAGCCCCGACCCCATGGCCAACCCGTACCTGGTCAACGCCGTCACGCTGGCGGCTGGTCTGGACGGCATCGAGCGCAAGCTGGAACTCCCGCCCGAGGCCACGGCCGAGACGCTCAAGCTCACCGACCGCCAGATGCTCGAGGCCGGCTACACGCCGCTGCCGCGTTCGCTCAAAGAGGCGCTCGACGTGTTTGAGGACTCGCAGTTTATGAAGGATGCCCTCGGCGAGCACATCCACAGTTTCTTCCTCAAAAAGAAGCGCGACGAGTGGCATAAGTTTGAGTCTACGATCACCGAGTGGGAGATCAAGCACTACCTGGCGAACTCCTAATCGCGCTGGCTTGTTCCAGTACGATTGAGCTCATTTCTTTGGAGGTCGATATGTCCGAAAAGAGTGCCCTGTTCATGGCGCGCACGACGCGCTTCCACGAGTTTGCCCGCAGCTTGACGACCACCCTGGGTGTCGAGGTGAGCCTGGCAACCCCCGATTCGCCGACTGCGGCGCACGACTTTGACCTGCTGATTCTCGATTCCGACGGCATCCGCAGCGACCGTATCGATCAGATTGCCAAGTGGCTTGACGATCGTGGCGGCGTCCCCATGTTGGTGATCGTCGACGACGAGGCGCTCGGTACCTTGCGCCTGCCCAATCACGCGCATGCCGACTTTGTATGCCCCACGGCGACACCCAACGAGCTCAAGGCTCGTGCGCAGCGCCTGATGGGCGAGGAGGAGACCGTCACCGCCGACGATGTGCTCAACATCGATAACCTCGAGATTAACCTGGCTACCTACCAGGTGACGCTCGATGATGAGCCCATCGACCTGACGCTGATGGAGTACTCGCTGCTGAGCTTTTTGGCGACGCACCCCAACCGCGCCTACAGCCGCGAGGTGCTGCTGCACCGCGTGTGGGGCTTTGAGTACTGCGGTGGCACGCGCACCGTCGATGTGCACATTCGACGCATCCGCTCCAAGGTAGGCCCGCAGATCGCGGCACACATCACCACCGTCCGCGGCGTGGGCTATCTGTTTAAGGACTAGATTTCCACCACAAAGGGGACAGGCACCTTTGTGGTGGTTTTGCCGTAGGCCGGGTCCTTTCGGGTCTGCAGCAGAACTTAAGCCTTCCTAAAAGATTGCGTTCTCATACACGTACGCCCGCATATTGGGGTACAACTCAACGTGAACAATGATGGCCCGCCACATGTTTGGCGGGCCTTTGGTTATTTGACGAAAGGATCGCAGCCATGAGCGAGAACGATTCCCAGCGTCCCCAGGATGCGGGCAACGCCGGCGAGACCCAGCAGCAGCCGCGTGTGCAGGTGGAGTCGACGCCTGCCGGCAGTAACATTCCCTACGTGCAGGCCTACGACACGCAGACCGGCAAGCCGCTGGGTGGCCAGCAGGTCGTGAACAAGCACACGGTGGTCAAGACCAAGACCAAAAAGCTGCCGATCTTTATTACGGCGCTTGCCGGCTGTGCCTGCGGAGCCCTGCTGGTCATTGCGCTCATTATGAGCGGCACGCTCGATATCGGCGGCGGCAAGAATGCCGTGACGGCGGGTGCTTCGGGTTCGTCGACGCAAAAGATCACGATCGACTCCGAGGACACCACGCTGGCCGAGGCCGTTTCTGCCAAGGCCCTGCCCTCCGTGGTTTCCATTACCGCCACTTCGAGCGGCAGCCAGAATGGCTCGCTTTCGCAGTCTGCCGACGAGTCGGATAACTCAGGCAGCGTCGGTTCGGGCGTGGTGCTCGATACCGAGGGCCATATTCTCACCAACAACCACGTGGTCGATGGCTATGACCAGTACGTGGTTACCATGGACGACGGCACCACCTACGAGGCCGAGTTCGTGGGCAACGATGCCTCGAGCGACCTGGCCGTCATCAAGCTCAAGGATGCTGACGCCTCCAAGCTCACCCCGATCGAGATGGGTGATTCCTCCAAGCTCAACGTGGGCGAGTGGGTCATGGCGATCGGCTCGCCGTTCGGTAACGAACAGTCTGTCTCTACGGGCATTGTGTCGGCGCTGTATCGCTCCACGGCCATGAGCTCTACCAGCGGTAACACCATCTATGCCAACATGATTCAGACCGATGCCGCCATCAACCCAGGCAACTCCGGCGGCGCGCTCGTCAACGACAACGGTGAGCTGGTGGGCATCAACTCGCTCATCGAGAGCTACTCGGGCTCCAGCTCGGGCGTGGGCTTTGCTATTCCCGTTAACTACGCCAAGAACATTGCCGACCAGATCATCGGCGGCAAGACGCCGGTGCATCCGTACATGGGCGCTACGCTTTCGAGCGTCAACGCGCTCAACGCCCGCACCAACAAGCTGAGCACCGATAGCGGCGCGTATGTGGCGAGCGTCGTTGAGGACGGTCCTGCCGCCAAGGCCGGCATTCAGGAGGGCGACGTCATCACCAAGTTGGGCGACGACGAGATCACGAGCGCCGATGGCCTTATCATCGCGCTGCGCAGCCACGAGGTGGGCGAGAAGGTCGAGATCACGCTCGTGCGCGGCAAGGAAGAGAAAAAGGTCACCGTCGAGCTGGGCTCCGACGAGGAGCTGCAGAACCAGCAGCAGGACGACAGTTCGACCGACACCGGCAACGGCGGTATTACCGACGAGCAGCTGCGCCAGTACCTGGAGGAGCTGTTAGGCCAACGGGGCCAGGGTCAGGGCTACGGCCAGGGCTACTAGCGAGCCGTTTCGCTCATACCGATGCCAGAGGGGCTGTCCCACCAACGCGGGACAGCCCCTCTTTTCTTATTGATCCGTTGGGGACGGAGGAAAACGGATCACTTGGGGCTGACAAGAGGCCTGGTTCGTAATGGTCTGGACAGTTAGTTCAGATACGTATAAATCTGGGGCAGCTTGGGATGCGTTTTGAGCAATTTTTGATTGGGATGGGGCTCGAATGGGTGTTTGGAAGGGAGAGCGGGACGTTTACATGGTCTCGAGGAGCCCAAATTAGTTGAAACAGGGGTGTTCGTGCCTGATTCAGCTCTAGGATTTATACGTATCTGAACTAACTGTCCACCCCAGTCTGGCGGCTGCCGATTCGGTGCGGTTTGAGACCGCTATTCGGCCCCGTTACGACCGGTGGTACTCTTGTATCCGTTTGAAATCGAGCGAAGGAGTGCCGCTATGGAGCAATCGAGCCTGTTTGGTGACGGCGTGGACATCGATACCGAAACGCCCGCGAGCGCGGATGCCGCCGCACCGGCCGATGCCCGTGCCCAGGCGGCAGCGCGCGCGGCCGAGCTGCGCCACGAGCTCGATTACCACGCCTATCGCTACTACATGCTCGACGCGCCCGAGATCACGGACGCCGCCTTTGACAAAATGCTCGTTGAGCTGCAGAAAATCGAGGCCACCTACCCCGACCTGGTGACGCCCGACAGCTATACCCAGCGCGTGGGCGGCTACGTGAGCGAGCAGTTTACGCCGGTCACGCATATGGCGCGCATGTATTCCATGGACGATGCCATGGACCTGGACGAACTCGACGCGTGGCTCCAGCGCACTGAGGATGCCCTCGGTGCCGGTAGCGTCACCTATACCTGCGAGCTTAAGATCGACGGTCTGGGCGTGGCCCTTACTTACCAAAACGGCACCTTCGTACGCGCAGCCACACGTGGCGATGGCACCACGGGCGAGGACGTGTCGCTCAACGTCCGTACTATCAAGGATGTGCCCATGCACCTGTCCGAGCCGGCGCTCGCCCACATGGGCGCCGACCGCGAGCGCACCATTGAGGTACGCGGCGAGGTCTACATGCCCAAGGGCAGCTTTGTTCGTCTGAACGACGAGGCCGATGCCGAGGGCCGCGATCCCTTCGCCAACCCGCGCAACGCCGCCGCCGGCAGCCTGCGTCAGAAGGATCCCAAGGTCACGGCGCGCCGCGACCTGGCCACCTTTATCTATGCCATCGCCGATACCGACCCGCTGCACGTCCACAGCCAGCGTGAGTTCCTCGATTGGCTGCGCAGCGCCGGCTTTAGCGTCAACCCCAACGTGGCCCGTTGTGCCACGCCCACCGAGGTCCACGAGTTCTGTGCCCAGGCGCTCGAGCACCGCGGCGACCTGGACTACGACATCGATGGCGTGGTCGTAAAGGTCGATAGCTTCCAGCAGCAGCTCGACCTGGGCTTTACCGCCCGCGCGCCGCGCTGGGCCATTGCCTTTAAGTTCCCGCCCGAGGAAAAGCAGACCGTCCTGCGCGAAATTCGCATCCAGGTGGGCCGCACCGGTGTGCTCACGCCGGTCGCCGAGTTCGACCCGGTGACGGTTGCCGGCTCCACCATCGCGCGCGCCACGCTGCACAATATCGACGAGATCCGTCGCAAAAACGTGCGCGAGGGCGACACCATCATCGTGCACAAGGCAGGCGACGTAATCCCCGAGGTCGTGGGCCCGGTACTCGATAAGCGCCCGGCCGATTCGGTCGACTGGCACATGCCCGAGGTCTGCCCCGTGTGCGGCAGCCCCGTGGTCCACGAGGACGGCGAGGTTGCCTACCGCTGCGTCTCCATCGACTGCCCCGCGCAGCTCAAGGAGCGCCTGCTCCACTGGGTGAGCCGCGGCTGCATGGACGTCGACGGCCTAGGCGACGAGATTGTCGACAAGATGATCGCCGCCGGCCTGATTCACGACGTCGCAGACTTCTACCAGCTCACGGTCGACGACATCGCCGGCCTGGACACGGGGCGCACCTATGCCAGCTCCAACAGCAAAAAGGGCGTCAAGAAGGGCGACCCCATTCCGGTGGGCCTCAAGACGGCCGAGAAAATCATCGCCGAGCTCAACAAGTCCAAGAGCCAGCCGCTCGGTCGCGTGCTGTTTGCCCTGGGTATCCGCCACGTGGGCAAGAGCGTGGGCGAGGTTATCGCCGAGCGATTCCTGTCGATTGACAAGCTCATCTTGGCGAGCGAAGAGGACATCGCCGAGTGCGAGGGCATCGGTCCCAAGATTGCGGCGAGCGTCAAGCAGTTCCTGGCCGTGCCCGAAAACCTTGCCGTGCTGGAACGTCTGCGCCAAGCGGGCCTTTCGCTCGAGGTCGACCTGGGCGCCGCGCATGCGCAAGCCGCAGCCGACGCTGGCGTGGCGGGCGAGCTCGCCGACGCACAGCCGCTCGCGGGTCTGACCTTCGTGCTCACCGGCACGCTCGTCAACCGCACCCGCGACGAGGCAGGTGCGGCGCTCAAGGTACTCGGTGCCAAGGTTTCGGGCAGTGTTTCAAAGAAGACGAGCTACCTGGTCGCCGGCCCCAAAGCGGGCTCCAAGCTCACCAAGGCCGAGCAGCTGGGTGTGCCCGTGTTGGATGAGGCGGCACTTGAACAGATTTTGGCGACGGGTAGGGTCCCGGAGGCATAATGATTTGTTGAGGAGCTGCGCAGAGGCTCAGTTCCTCAACATCTCCTTATAGTGTTTGCCTGTTCAATTTCGATATCGTTTCCCTCGTATGATCCAGATGCGTCTACCGACTCAAAGCGTGAGTAGGAAACTCTTGTCCCAACTTTGATTTGGGAAAGCTTGTCTTTGATTCGGCCAGATGAGGGGAATGTAATCCGGGTTTGCTTTCCAGCGTCGGTGTAGCGGGGACTGTTGTCTGTTTGGATTACGAGTTCCGTTCCCTCAATAGAATGAACGCTGCCGGCTCCAAAGACAAGGTAATCATCTCCTCCGCTATAGCGGGCTCTATCTGTGCATGAAGAAACGGATGCAAACATAGCGAAAATCACCAATATCGTAACCAGGGCAAAGGCCGTGGTGCCATAGCATTTTGATGGTGCCATCCGGTCTACCAAAAGACTGTTCCGTTCAATTTGACCATATTGGGCGTTGCATAGTTAATCGCTCGGGGATAAGTGTTCCATCCGTCGAATACTTCGAGCCACTGCAGTTCGATGCCAGAGCTTCCATTATGCCCAGTAAAATAGCCAGTTACCGTGACTGTATGACCTGATAGCTCGACGGATCCTTCACTGTTTCGGCTGTTGATCCACATATGATACAAGCCGATATTCCCTTGATCGATAGTTGCTCTGTACTGAGCGAATTGAGGCTGATAACCGAAAAATTGAGTATTAAGTGCTCTACCCTTTTGAGCGGCAAGACTTTTAAACGGAACAATTCCATCTGGGATGATCGTGCTTCCGTACTCGACGCCCTGATCATTGGTCTTATACGTTGTTGTGCCAGTGACGTTCCATATTTCTTTATAATAATCGGGATTAAATTGATTAGCGTTTGAACTGGTGAGACCGTAATGCATTGATACAGCGTACAAGGCAGAAACGACGCATGCATACTTATTAGTGCGGGCTTCAACTAATGATTCCGAGACTCCTCGGAACGGTATTCCGTTTAAATCGTCTATTTGGAAATGCAACATCAAGTCATCTTCATTGATAATGACTGCATTCCATGAAGTTGGGTTATTGCTTTGAGGTGCTATACCCTTTTCGGTGACAATCGGGACAGACCGTATATTGTTATAGTTGGTTACACAGTCTCTAGTTCCTGGCACCAAAGTTCCATATTCAATATCGTTGTACGAAATTAGTACGGTTGGGTTTGTGGCCTGTTGGCCGGAATAAGTTGAAATGGCGTTTGATAGAGAAGCTGAAATCGGAAGAATGGTATCGCCGAGGGTTATCTCCTTCAGAAGCCCAGGATATGATGCGTCAAGTATTAAATAACCGTAAGGGCTTCCTTCCCTTGTGACACTGATTTCATAGCCACAGATAAGGCCGATTTGTTGGCATACGGGAACGATTTGCTCGATCTCTAAGTTCGCGGATCCGTCGACGATGGGCAACAGGGAAAGCGCGTAGTCTTGTGCTAGGTCTGATGTAAAAGCGACGGATGAGTTTGAGTCGGCAGCGAATACTCTTGTTGGGCGTGACGCGGATAAGCCGATGATCGAGGCTAGGCCGAGAAGAAACGAGCGACGTGATTGAACTCTGGGCATAATGTCTCCTGCCTATGGGGGGCAATATGCTGTCATTTTATTTGCTACATAATACAATCTAATTCGGATTAAGGTAAATGGATGGAATTGCTCGATAAATGGTAGTGATTAGCGGACCGGTATCGCGATCCTCGTCACATACGCCCCTGGGTCATCGCTGATGATGTCGTCGATGAGGGCGATTTCGCGCGAGGGACCGGCGGGGGACAGGTCGCGCTCGTGCATGTAATCGAGTAAGCGCTCATAGCGCGGGGCCGCCTGACCGTGCGTGCCGCGGAAGCTGACCGTCAGACACCGCGCGGCGGGACGTACTTCGACATCGCCCAGGTAATCGTCCGTGTCATCGAGCAGCATAAAGACCTCGTCGTAGCCGTCAAAGTCGCCGGCGGCGAGGCGCACGGCGCTAATCCCGACGCCTAAGTTGCCCAGAAAGACAAAGGTCTCGTGCTGGCCCTTCTGCAGCTGACGAATCTGCCACTCCAGCGCATAGGCGTCGGTAGGCTTGACGCGTTCGCGCAATACGGCGCAGCGAAGCTCGGGCGCATCGATTGTGCAAATGGTATCGAGCTCGGTGTTCAGGGCATCGTGAAGCAGGGCAAGCCGGTTGTCGATCTTGCGCGACACGCGCTCCAGCTCGCGGCGCTTGCGCTCGATGAGCTCCTGCTGCTGCGCCAGCTGCCGCTGCATGAGGTCCACATCGCGCGTGGTCACAAACTCACGGATTTGTGTGAGCGGCAAGTCGAGAACACGCAGATGACTGATGGTGTTGAGGGTGGAGAGCTGCCGCGATCCGTAGTAGCGGTATCCACTTGCCGGATCGATGTGCGCCGGATCCAGCAAGCCCATCTGCTCGTAATGACGTAGCGTGCCCACGCTCAGGTTAAACAGGCGCGCAATCTCGCCAATGCGGAGCAGGCCCTCAGTATGTTCACTTGGCGTGTCGGTCACAGGATCGCTCCTTTCGGTAAAAAGCAGGGGAGAGGTGCCAGCCTGTGTCGCCCCGCTACGCCACCAACTTGTCAAAAGCCCCGCGCCGGTTGAGCACGGTAAACGCGACAACACAGATGACCGCCGACAAAATCGATCCGCACGGCGAGGCGATGCCCATGGGAAACAACGTATCGGAATAGGCGTTCGACAGCAGCCACGCGCCTGGCACGCGAATGAGCGCCACGGCCAGCACGTTGTGCGCAAAGCCGATATAGCTCTTGCCGTATGCAGCGAAAAAGCCGCTAAAGCAAATGTGGATGCCGGCAAAAATCGCGTCGAAAATATAACTGCGCATATAGCCGGTGCCGGCGGCGACCACCGCGGCGTCCTTGGCAAAAAAGCCAATAAACGCCGGTGCCACCAGCCACATCAGCGCCGTGATCAGGCAGCCGTACACCACCGAGATCGTCATGGCATCTTTGAGTACCTGACGCGCGCGGTCACCCTTGCCCGCGCCGACGTTTTGCGCCGTGAGTGCGCTGACGGTGGCGCCCATGGAGCTCGGCACAATGAACAAAAAGCTGATCATCTTCTCGACCAGGCCCACAGCGGCGGCGTCGACCAGGCCGCGGTGGTTGGCGATGACGGTGATAAACATAAATGCCACCTGGATGCAGCCGTCCTGCACGGCCACGGGCACGCCGATCTTAAGAATGCTGCCGAGCACCTCGGGCTGGGGACGCAGGTCGCTGCGCTTAACGTGGATGTTCGTACGGCGGCTCTTGAGCCACACGAGCGCGAGCGCAACGCTGACCGTCTGGGCGGTTACCGTGCCGAGCGCCGCACCCACGGGGCCGAGCCCCATGTGCCCGATAAACAGAAAATCGAGCGCGATGTTGATGATGCATGCCACGCCGATCACGTACATAGGCGAGCGCGAATCTCCCAGCCCGCGAAAGATGGCCGAAAGAATGTTGTACGCGGCGATGCACGGAATGCCGATAAAGCAAATGCGCAGGTAGGCGGCGGTGCCTTCGACCGCCTCGGCCGGCGTGCCAATGAGCGCCACAATTTGCGGGCACAGTGCGAGCAGGACAGCGGCCAGCACTACCGAGACGCCCATAAAGAGCGTGATGGTGTTGCCGATGGCGGTCTCGGCGCGGTCAAACCGACGCGAGCCCACGGCGTGGCCGACGACCACCGTCGTTCCCATGGCCAGGCCCACGAGCGCCACGGTAATCATATAGAGCGTCTGAGCGCCATTTGCCACGGCGGTGATGCCGGCGGCGCCGCTAAACTGCCCCATCATGTACAGGTCGGCCATGCCGTAGAGCATCTGCAAAAAGTACGAGAGCATATAGGGCAGGGCAAAGACCGCGATAGTCTTAAGGACATTGCCGCGTGTGAGGTCGTGTTCCATGGGCGGGGCACTTTCTGGCTGGGTTTGTTTACGTACCAGTGTAGTGAAAACCCTACAACGATTGTAGAGTCAAGGTTTGTGATGACGACGGGGCGAAAAAGTCTCGCGCACCATTATTCCGAGTGAATATGGACACACATCACGAGAACTCGCCGCCGGCGCTAACCTTGCAGAAAACGATTTCGGAATACTTGACACCATTATTCGGCGCGCAATAATACGTGCGTTTGCGAACAACGTTTGATGGGGGGTTGAACCTGCGTGCGCAATCTCAAAATACTGTTTTCCTATCTAGGGGCATACCGTCGCGATGCCATCCTCGGCGTGTTCTTTGTGTCGGTCGAGACGGTGCTCGAGCTGTTTATCCCGGTCATCATGGCCAACATCATCGATGTGGGCGTGCCTGCGGGTGATATCAACTACATGCTGCTGCAGGGGTCGTACATGTTGGTGTGCGCTGCGCTTTCGCTGGTACTGGGCTTGGGTTATGCACACACGTCCGCCCGCGTTGCCTCGGGCCTAGGCGCTAACCTGCGCGAGGCTGAGTACAAAAAGATTCAGACGCTCGCTTTTGGTAACCTGGACAACTACGACGCCAGCTCGCTCGTCACCCGCATGACCACGGACATCACCGTTATCCAAAATGCTGTGGGCAACGGCTTTCGCCCTATGGTGCGCGGCCCGGTGACGCTTATCGTCGGCCTTATCTACGCGCTGATGCTGTCGCGCCCGCTCGCCAACGTCTTTGCGATCATCTTGCCCGTGCTGGCAATCGTACTGGGCGTCATCACCTATCGCGTCAGTCCGCTCTACCGCCAACTCCAGACCTCGATGGACCACTTCAACGGCGTGGTGCAAGAGGACCTTACCGCCGTGCGCGCCGTGAAGGCTTACGTGCGCGCCGAGCACGAGTGCGAAAAGTTTGACACCGTCAATACCGAGCTCGCCGGCACGGCGACCAAGACCTTCGGCACCGCCGTGCTCAACCTGCCGGTGTTTCAGCTGTCGATGTACGTGGCTGCGCTCTCTATCCTGTGGATTGGCGGCCGCATGATTCTCGCCGGCAAGCTGGGCGTGGGCTCGCTCACGGGCTTTATGAGCTACGTGCTGCTGATCATGAATTCGCTCATGATGATTTCCAACGTGTTTTTGCTGCTCACGCGCGCTCTTACGAGTGTGGGCCGTATCGCCGAGGTGCTCGATGAGGAACCCTTTATCGCCAACCCCGCGGGAGACCTCGCGATTGCGGCACCAGCGGACGGCAGTATCGAGTTTCGCGACGTTTCCTTTAAATACCGCGCGGATGCAGCCGAGGATGTGCTCCAGCATATCGACCTTCGCATCGAGAGCGGCTCGACGGTGGGCATCCTCGGCGGCACGGGCTCGGGCAAGAGCTCGCTTGTGCAGCTGATTGCGCGCCTGTACGACGCCACCGAAGGCGCCGTGCTTGTGGGCGGACACGACGTGCGCGACTACGACCTCGCCGCCTTGCGCGACGCTGTGGGCATTGTGCTGCAAAAGAATGTGCTGTTTACGGGTACCGTGCGCGAGAACCTGCAGTGGGGCAATCCGCAGGCGTCGGACGATGAGCTCCTCGCGGCTTGCCGCGCGGCGTGCGTGGACGAGTTCCTTGATCGCATCGGCGGGCTGGACGGCGAGTTGGGCCAAGGCGGCGCCGGTGTCTCGGGTGGCCAGAAGCAACGCCTGTGCATCGCGCGCACGCTGCTCAAGCATCCGCGCGTGCTCATTTTTGATGACTCCACCAGCGCGGTCGATATGGCGACCGACGCTAAGATTCGCGAGCACATCGCCCGGATTTCCGATACGACCGTGCTCATCATCGCCCAGCGCATCGCGAGTGTCATGGATGCCGATCGCATTGTGGTGTTGGACGACGGTCGTGTCCACGGCGTGGGCACGCACGAGGAGCTGCTGGCGGGCGACAACATCTACCAGGAGATTTACGCCTCGCAGATGGAGTTTGCGAGGAACGCGGAAGCCGGCGACGGCAGTGACGATGGTTGCGCGAATGATCCGTTTTCCTCCGTCGCATGCGGATCGCCCTTGGAAGGGGGTGAGCGTCATGCCTAAGACCGCAGCCCAAGCACGCCCGGCCGACCTCAAGCGCACTGTGCGCCGCTTGCTCTCCTACATGGGGCATGCCAAGTTCTCGTTGCTCGCGGTGGGCGTGCTCGCCTCCGTCGCCGCCATCGCGAGCCTCGCCGGCACCTACATGGTGCGCCCCATCGTTAACGGTTTGGCCACGGGCGGGGAGGAACTGCTTGCCAAGCAGGTCATCCTGACGGCGATCATCTACGCCGCGGGCGTGCTTTCGGCCCTGGGCTACTCGCAGATCATGGTGCGCGCGGCCCAACGCGTGGTGTCCGATATTCGCCGCGACCTGTTCGCGCACATCCAGACGCTGCCGCTCAGTTATTTTGACAGCACGCGCTCGGGCGACATCATGAGCTTTTTCACCAATGACGTCGACACCGTCTCCGAGGCGCTTAACAACAGCTTTGCCAACGTGATTCAGGCCACCATTCAGGTTGTGGGCACCACGGCCATGCTCATCATCCTTAACTGGCAGCTCACGATTATCACACTCGTGTGCGATGCGGCCATTGTGCTGTATGCGCGCTATTCGGGCGCGCGCTCTAAGCGCTTCTTTGCCGCCCAGCAGGCATCGCTTGGCGACCTGGACGGATATATCGAAGAGATGGTCTCGGGCCAAAAGGTCATCAAGGTCTTTAACCGCGAGGCGGCGAATGTCGCCGGCTTCACCTGCCGCAACGACGAGCTTCGCCGCACCGGTACCGCCGCCGTGAGCTATGCCAACTCCATGGTGCCCATGACCGTCGTGATTGGCTACGTCAACTATGCCATCGTCGCCGTGGCGGGCGGCATACTCTGCATCAAGGGGCTCGCCGATGTGGGCGCACTTGCAAGCTACCTGGTCTTTGTGCGCCAGGCCGCCATGCCCATCAACCAGTTTACGCAGCTCGGCAACTTCTTGCTCAACGCGTTGGCCGGTGCCGAGCGCCTGTTTGCGGCTATGGACCTTGAGCCCGAGGTGGACGAGGGCTGCGTGGAGCTGGTGCAGACGGGCGACGCCGCGTGGGCGTGGAAGATTCCCGAGGGCCAGGGCGTGGGCGCGTACGGGCACTTGCATGACGTGGCAGCCGTTGATGAGTCGGGCCGCGCGGTGGCCGCCGACGGCATCGAGCTCACGTGCGGCTTGGTCCCGCTTGCCGGCGACGTGCGCTTCCATGCCGTGGACTTTTCCTACGTGCCGGGCGCCCGCGTGCTCACGGACCTCAACCTGTTTGCCAAGCCGGGGCAAAAGATTGCGTTTGTGGGCTCCACGGGCGCCGGCAAGACGACCATCACCAACCTCATCAACCGCTTCTACGAGGTCGATGACGGCGAGATCACGTACGACGGCATCGACGTCAAGCACATTGCCAAGGCCAGCCTGCGCGGGTCGCTCGGCATTGTGCTGCAGGACACGCACCTGTTTAGCGGCACCATTGCGCAGAACATCCGCTTTGGCAAGCTCGACGCGACCGACGAGGAGGTGCGCGCCGCTGCCGAGGCCGCCTGCGCCGACTCGTTTATCCGCCGCCTGCCGCGGGGCTACGACACACCGGTCACGGCCGACGGCGCCAACCTGTCGCAGGGTCAGCGTCAGCTGCTCGCCATCGCGCGCGTGGCCGTCGCCGATCCGCCGGTGCTCATCCTGGACGAGGCCACGAGCTCCATTGACACGCGTACCGAAAAGCTCATCGAGCGCGGTATGGACCGCATCATGCGCGGTCGCACCACGTTTATGATCGCGCACCGCCTGTCCACTGTCCGCGACGCCGACGCCATCATGGTCCTCGAACACGGCCGCATCATCGAGCGCGGCACGCACGAAGAGCTGCTCGCCCAGCACGGCGAGTACTGGCAGCTGGCGCATGGCTTAAAAGAGTTGGATTAACCCGTTCGAGCACGATGCTTTGACCCCTCCGTGCCTCTCACCTCGCCTCAAACCATCACAACATTCGACGTTTTTTGCCAAAATCGGGAAAAGCGTCGAATGTTGTGATGGTTTTTCTGCCACTCGACCGGGCGGAATCGCTTTCTTGCGCGCGAAGGTGTGCGGACCCGTGGGCAGGGGAATAAGGTTGGTTATCCGACTCCATTGGAGGGCTCATGGACCTGCCGATCGTCCTGTCCCATAAGACTGCCTGGCTGTACCACAACGTGGAGCGTCCGTTTGAGCCGCTCTCGCGAGCAAGCAGCCTATACGATGAGGACTCGCTTGCTAACGAGGCGGAGCCGACCGCGGGCCTGCCCAAATTGGGACTCGATGCCAAGGGGCTGAGGGCTTCAACGGCAGTTGGGATCGTTACCGACTATCTGGTCTCACTTGGTATTCCACGAGAAGAGCTCGATCATATCGACACGCTCGTCAACTTCGATTTTGAGCGCTCGACGCCGGCTGGATTTAGGTGCCACGTGTTTGGGGCGCCGGTACCTCCAGGCCATCTTATCGAGGTGGCAGAGGGCCTTCTGGTGGTTGATGAGGCCATGTGCTTTGTCCAAGCGGGTTCGTGGATGAGCGAGCCCGAGCAGCTGGAATATGGCTACGAAATCTGCGCCCGATACCATTTGAATCATCTGTCGACAGGCGATTATGTCGAGATGGGGCAGAGGTACACCGTTGCCGACTTGATTGCCTATTGCAATGAGAACCGATCTCGTCAGGGGGCTATACGCGCGGCCGCCGTGCTCAAGCGCGTGCACGATGGCGCGCGTTCGCCCATGGAGACGGCCACCGCAATCATGGTCGTAGCAAAACGTTCCCAGGGCGGGCTGGGATACGCCAAGATCGAGCTCAACCATCGGGTCGATGTTCCCAACGAGTTCAAGTATCTCGCAAAGGCCGGGTATTTCGAGATCGACGTATACGCGCCTGCGAGCGGTACGGGGATTGAATACAACGGCTCGGACCATCTTGATAAACAGCGCAGCGCGTCGGACGCGGAGCGTATGACCGTGCTGAGCGCGCTGGGCTTTAGGATGATCGTCCTCACCGGGACTCAGTTTGCCCACCAGCTGCAATTGCATCGGGCGATGAACGCCATCGCGCTCGCTATGGGCCTCAAGTGCGACCGAAGCGAGGTGTTCCAGAAACGGCAGAACGACCTGCGAGAATTCGTGATTCGACACTGGGATGGCGGCCTTTAGGGGCGCTTTGGTCCTTCTACGGGGTGCCGTGGGCAGGCAGACCATCACAACATTCGACGTTTTTTGCCAAAAACGAGAAAAGCATCGAATGTTGTGATGGTATGCGTGTTGAGGATGGGCTTGGAAAGTCCGTTTTGCTCGAAGCGACCTGTCCTGTCGTACGGGTGTCGGCATGATTCTCGCATGGGGTATTATGTTTTCCGAAGAATAAAACGCCGCGTGAGGGGAGGGTTGCGTGGACGGGCACGTGCAACATGACGGCTTTGGCCGCGATATCAACTACCTGCGCATTGCCGTTACCGACAAGTGCAATTTCCGCTGCATTTACTGCATGCCGGCCGATGGCGTGGCGCCCCGTGCACACGACGAGCTGCTCAGCGCCGAGGAAATCGCCCGCTTTGTGCGCATGGTGGCGGGGGAGGGCATTCGCCGCGTACGCCTGACGGGTGGCGAGCCGCTGGTCAGCCGCCGTATTATTCCGCTCATTCGTGATATCCGCGCGATTCCGCAGATCGAGGACATTTCGCTCACCACCAATGGCGCCCTGCTGCCCAAGCTGGCGCCGCAGCTCAAAGACGCCGGTCTTAACCGCGTCAACATTTCGCTCGACACGCTCGACCCTACGCTCTTTGGAAAGATCACGCGCCTGGGTCGACTCGAGCAGACCATGGCCGGCATCGACGCGGCGCTGGCTTGGGGCTTTGAGCCCGTTAAGGTCAACTGCGTTGTGGTGCGCCGACTCAACCAGGATGTGGCGGCCCTTGCGCGGCTCACGCTCGACCGACCCATCCACCTGCGCTTTATCGAATACATGCCCATCGGTGACGAGCGCACGAGCTCGCATTGCGCCGTAGACCCTCACGCGCCCGCGCTCAATCCCGAGCTGTGGGACGCGAGCGACACCGTGCCGAGCGACGAGCTGCGGGCGCGCATCAATGCCGGGGCCGCGGCGGCGGGACTGGGCGAGCTCGAGCTCGAGCCGCTCGACATCAACGACGCTCCTGCCGGCGCGGGCCCTGCGCGCTACTGGCACTTTCCGGGCGCGGCGGGAACGGTTGGCTTCATCAGCGCCATGTCCAACCATTTTTGCGCGAATTGCAACCGTCTGCGCCTGACGGCCGATGGCAACGTGCGTCCGTGCCTGTTCAGCGATGCCGAGTATTCGGTGCGTGAGGCGTTGCGCCGTGGTGATGATATGCAGGTACTTTCGATTTGGCGCGATGCCGTGGCCCACAAACCGCAGGAACACGCGATAATTGAGGGCACGCAACGATTTATGTCCCAAATCGGAGGATGATCATATGGCCAAGAGCAGGTACGCCGATGCCACCAAGGCCGCTCGCAGGGCCGCGATGTCTGCCCACAAAGCCACGGCTGCGGCCAGCGATGCCGTTGCAGGCGCGCAGCCGTCTGCCGGTGCTGCCACTGAGCCCGCCCGTGACGCCCGTCGTGACGAGCTGACGCACGTGGACGCCAAGGGCGAGGTGCGCATGGTCGACGTGTCCGACAAGGCCGAGACCCATCGCATTGCTATCGCCGAGGGCACTATCCTCATGCATCCTGAGACGCAGGCTATGGTGCTGCAGGACCGCGCCAAAAAGGGCGACGTGCTTGCCTGCGCGCGCGTGGCGGGCATTATGGCCATCAAACGCACAAGCGACATCATCCCCATGTGCCATCCGTTGCTCATTACCAAGAGCAAGTGCGACATTGCGCCCATTGCTTCGGCGGGGACGCCGGCCGAGGACGTGCCCGAGGGCTGGGCGCCGGCGCGCGTTGACGGGCAGGTTGGCTTTCATGTATTGGTTACGGCCGGCGTGACGGGTAAGACGGGTATCGAGATGGAGGCCCTGACTGGAGCGAGTGCTGCGTGCTTAACAATCTATGACATGTGCAAGGCGGTCGATCGCGGCATGGAGATCGTCGACGTGCGCCTGCTGCACAAGGAGGGCGGCCGCTCGGGCGTGTGGGACCGCGCAGAGCGTCAGGCCGCTGCTGTTGAGGCCGTGGCCGCTGACGGTGCCGCGCCCGCGGGCGCACCCGTCGCCGTCGCGCCCGCAGCTCCGACACCGGCCGTCCCCGCGATCGCGTTTATCGGCTACCAAAACTCGGGCAAGACCACACTCGTCGAGAAGGTTATCGCCGAGCTCACCCGCCGCGGCCTGCGCGTGGGTTCTCTCAAGCATCACGGGCACCACGGCTTTGATATCGACGTGCCCGCTAAGGACACCTGGCGCCATCACCAGGCCGGATCAAAGCACGTGGGCCTCATCTGTGCCACGCGCTGGGCGGAGTACGCCGACACGCGCGAGGAGGACGAGATGCCCGCGCGCGAGCTGCTGTCGCGTTACAACGATGTCGACGTGGTGATCATCGAGGGTTACAAGACCGAGGGCTTCGACAACATCGTCGTCGCGCGCTCCGGTGTCGACCGTCTGCGCGGCAAGAGCTCGCCCGACCTGGTCGATGGCCACACGCTGGCCCTTGCCTGCAACGAGGCCCTGGCGCGTCAGGCCTTCGACGCCGGCTTTGCGACCCGAGCCATCAACATCAACGACGCCCGAGCCATCTGTGATCTTATCCAAGATCACCTTCAGGCTTGACGCTGCGCCGGCCCCAAGCACCCCATCTCGCCCCTCAAGCCGTCGCTCGCGTACCAAAGTACGCGTCGCTCCTCTTTCGGGGCGACCTGGGGCACTTGGAACCGGCTCGCTGCGTTGCCATAACATGCCAAATAGGAACAGGTTTATTTCGGCAGGTTTTATCTGGGCAAACGCCATTTCCACCACAAAGGGGTCAGGCACCTTTGTGGTGGTTTTTGCTTTGGTAGATGTGTGGGACATGTCTTACAATCTACCAAGTAGTTCATGACGGGCGAAAAACGGAGAGAAGGGGCTTGATGCGTCCTTAATGTTTCATGCGGATAGATTGATTTGACAGACGGTGGCGAATGCCCACCGTCCGCATTCGTATGAAACAAGGAGTCTCTATGCTCGCCCCTCTTTTCTCAAAGCCTCAATCATCGTTGTCCGTGCAGGCCAAGCGCCTGGTGGCGATGCGCTTTCTCATCTACACCGGTTTTCAGACCAGCTACTTTATCGGCGTCATCGGAACGCTCACCTATGCAGACGATGCCTCGGTTGTGGCGACATCGCTGGCCGTTCTGTTTATGAACGTATTCGTGATCTTGGGATCCTTTGCGGGTGGCGCTGCGCTCGACGCCTGGGGTCCGCGCCGTCATTTCCGGGCGAGTATCGTCGGCACGTTGGCAACCGGCGCGGCAATTCTCGCCTTTGGCAGCGCGACCGAAACAGTCCTTGCCGGCGCGGTACTCCTGGGCTTTGTGATGGGATTTGCCCAGCCCATTGCCACGTCCTATCCGGCGTATCTCACCGACGACCCCGTCGAGCTCAAAGACATCAACTCCGCCATCGCCATGTTCTCAAACGTGAGTATCATCGTTGGCCCCACGCTGGGCGGCTTTGTCGCAGCTGCTGCGTCGTCGCGTGCGGTGTTTTTGCTCATGATGCTCTTTACCGTACAGGCGCTCGTTGCCGGTTGGGACTTTAGGCCGCAGACCAGCCATGCCGCCGGGCATACGGATGCCGATTCGGCAGAGGAAGGGGAGCGTGCGGGACAAAGCCCCGACCCCAACACATCTTCCCGCGCCACCTTCGCGACCAGCATCAAGACGGTCTTTACCAATAGCGTCCTCGCGCTACTTTTCTGCATTATTTTCCTTTCGAACTTTGGCTACGGTGCCTTCGACCCGCTGGAGTCGTTCTTCTACCGTGATGTCCTGCACGTCGGTGTCGAATGGATGGGCTGGCTCTCGTCGGCCAGCGGTGTCGGCGCGGTGCTGGGCGCCGTCCTCGCGCTCCGCTTGCCGCCGCACCTGGTCAACCTTAAAACCCTGCTCGTGGCGCTCATGTCCGTGGGCCTGGGAAGTTTGCTCTATGTGGGGACACCGTACGTGGGTGTAGCCCTCGTCGGCCAGATTGCACTGGGCATAGCTTGGGGCATCGTCAACCCGCTCCACAACACGATCGTGCAAACGACGGCCCCGCTCGAGCAGCTCGGTCGCGTCAACTCGGTCATGGGTTTTGGCAACATGTTTGCCGGCGTAGCCCCGCTGGCGATTGCCCCGTGGCTGGCGGCGACATTTGGCGTGCAGCAGACGCTCGTAGGGGCGGGTATGGTCGTGACGGCAGTTCCCGCGGCGTTGCTGCTGTTTGGACGCCGGTATTTTGATCGTGCCGCAAGGCAGTAAAAACCATCACAACATTCAGCGAAATTTGCGATTTTGCCGAAAAACGTCGAATGTTGTGATGCTTTGCGCCCCGGGCCAGGTCACCCTGCGGGTTCGGCCACCACAAAGGGGGGCAGGCACCTTTGTGGCGATCGGGCCCCAACGGCCCGTGCCTTGGTATACCATGTACGCCGTTCACGAATACACCCCACACCGCCGCACAACCCAGAAAGGCCCCCATGGACACCACCTTCAGCCATATCAAAGCCGTGTTCTGCGATATCGACGGCACGCTGCTCACGAGCCAGCACACGGTGTCACCGCGCACCGTGGCGGCGATCCGCGCCCTGCGCGAGCGCGGCGTGCTCTTTGGCCTGTGCACCGGGCGCGATGCCCACGCGACCGAGGCCATGTACGAGCTCTGGGGCATCGAAGGCCTGGTAGACGTGATGGTGGGCTGCGGTGGCGCCGAGGTCATCGACCGTGCGCACGACATCAACGAGCTGAGCTATCCGCTGCCGGGCGAGACCATCGCGCGCATCTGCAAGCACATGGCGGACCTTCCGGCAACGCCCGTCTGCCCCCGAGACGGCGTGTTCTACGTGCCCGAGACCAACGCGTGCGTCGAACACCTGTCGCGTGTTGACGGCGTGCCCTACCAGGTGGTCGATTTTGCCGAGTTTTTGCGCGAGCCGCAGCCCAAGGTGATGTTTACCATGGCGCCCGAGGTGATGCCGCGGGTGATTGAGCGGGCGTCGACGTTTGCCGATGACACTGTTAAGGCGGCGGCTCTGCAAACCACGCAGCGGCTCTACGAGTTCATGGATCCGCGCGTGTCCAAGACGCGCGGCCTTGTGCGCGTGGCGGAGCTCAACGACATGGAGCTCCAGGACATCTGCGTGTTTGGCGATGCGGACAACGACACCTGCATGGTGGCTGACGCCGGCGTGGGCGTGGCCATGGCAAACGGCAGCGATGCCACCCGCGCCGCCGCCGATTTTGTAACCGCGAGTAACGACAAAGACGGCATCGCGATCTTTATCGAGGAGCATCTGCTTTAGCGCCGGGGGGGGACCACCGCAAAGGGGGCAGGCTCCTTTGCGGTGGCCTCTGGCGATTTGGGTGAATTGATACCTAAAATCAGCGCGAAAATTCAAATAACGTTGTCTGAACATCATGCTTCTAACCACCGATGAGTTAAAGATATTCCCATCAATTTGGTAGTCTATTCCTCCCGGTTAATGATCTACCGTTCACGGTCGATTTTCGACCGTTCACAGGACGCATGCTCTTGAGCAAAATGTTGTGCAAATAAATAAAATGATATTAAAAAATGATAGACAACTAAATTACCAGCAGAAACAGATATTTCAGAGCGAATAAACGAAGGCAAATCTGAGTAAATGTCAAGAGAATTGAGAACTGGCTACAAAAATGTCGGTTTTGTTGCTCGGATGTTTAAACAATAGTTACAATAGTATTACTAAGCGTGCACAATCACAGGTTGCGCAGATACGTTTGATAGTGAAAGAGCAAGATCGCGGTCTCTTGGGGAGGAGACATCGATGAAAGCGAATTCAGAAAAAACTAAGCAGAGTAAAAAAGCGACGCGCCGCGTACTGGCAGGCGTTTTGTGCGGAGCCTCCGTGTTGAGCCTGGTACTGTCGCTCGTCATGCCTCCGATCTCGCAGGCCATTGCCAACGATGCCCAGACAGATTCTGCCGAGGCGACCGTTGCAGACGCGAGCGCTTTGGGCGAGGACGCCGGTGCAGACGAGAACGTTTTGGGCGAGGAGGCCGGTGCAGGCAATTCCACGGGCAAAGACGCCGAAAACCGGAAAAGTGACGACGCTGAGGGTGGCGAGGGAGAAGACGCTGCTGCGGCGGATCCGGCTGCCGATGGCGCGGGAGCCGGGAGCGCTGCGCAGCCCGCGGATGATGGACAGTCTGTCGATAAGGTCGCTACTGTTGCAAATGAAGGTGAGGTTCCGGGACTTAAAACAGATAAGGATGGGTTCGCGCTGCTGGAGGGAGATAAAGACCTGTCTACGTACCTTGACCTTCCCGCGGCGAAAAAGCCCGCAAAGCTGCGTCTGACTGCTGATATTAGTTCGAGCGATCCGATCTTAATCAATCACGACACTACGATCGACCTTGCGAATCACAAGCTTTATTACAGCAACGGTAACCCTATGCAGGAAACCAAAGAGCCTGTTCGTGCATTTATCACAATTTCAAAGGGCTATACGCTAACTGTCAAAGGTGAGGCGAATGACTCGAAGACTGAAGCTACCAGTGGTGAACCTGGTCAGCCAGCAGAGATGCAGTTCATTGATGAAAGTGTTCCACAATCACTTACATACTACGTAACTGAAAGCACGCCTAACGGTTTTGGTACTAGGGAAACGACCTACCAGCACACTGTTGCCAATTTCGGCGCTATCGTTGCATGCAAAAAGGGCTATGTAAATCAAGTCATTTCCGTTGAGGATGGGGGCACGCTCAACCTTCAGGGTGGCATGATCACAACGCCTCGTGCCCTGGGCAACGACGGCCACGTTATTTTCTCTCAGGGCGCTGTTTATATTTCTGGCGGTTACGTCACCAACGGCAATGGCGGTGGCTGGGGCGGTGGTCTGTGCATAACGGGCGCGAATGCCAGCCTCGAAATGACAGGCGGCGTGGTCGCGGGAAACAAGGCAGCTTCTGGCGGTGGCATCTTTGCTAACAATAGAGCGGCGCTGAACCTCTCCGGCGGTGTCATCTCGGGTAATGCAACATATGGCAACGATATCACCGATGGTTATAACGTCAACGCCGGCGGCTACGGTGGCGGTGTTTATACCCAGAGTGCAATCGTAACCATCAGTGATTCTGCCAATATAACTAACAACCGAGCTGAAGCCCGCCTCGCTAATAACGAGCTTTACAACAAAGGTCTCCTCGGTGGCGGCGGAATTGCATCGCACGGTGGAACGCTGTCCATGACGGGTGCCTCCGTTACTGCCAATTACTCCCATGAGGCCGGCGGTGGAATCTACGCTGGCCTCCCCGGGCAGGGAGTTGGATTTACCATGTCCAGCGGTTTTATTGCGGGCAATATGTCCGATAATGCCGAGGGCGGTGGCCTCCGTATTTCTGGCGATACTACCGGCTATATTAATACCGGCGATATTAATGCGGAAAATGCATCAAACAGGGTTTACATCACCAACAACAAGACGATGACGGGTGAGAAACGTGGCGGCGACTGGGGCGGTGGCGGTGTCTTTATCCAGAAGGGCGGCAGGCTCAATATTTTCAAGACGCTGATCACTAAAAATCGCGCCGGTGGCTGGGGCGGTGGCGTCGGTGCTTGTCCTACGGGCGAGACAATCGTTTCGCACTCAAGTGGCGCTGCTATCTATGACAACGCAGATAACGTTGATCAAGATGGCAATAAGCTGACAACCGTTGATCAAAATGGCAATAAGGTACCAACGTATCATTATTCCGCTGGCGGCGACGGCAAAAAAGAAGACCACGATGAAGATAATTACGTTACTTCTACCTTCCAAACATCCGGCCATAAGGATTTCTTCTTGGTCCGTAATAAGAATGGCGCGGATAAGACAATCGCTGTCGTTCTTGGCAAGATGCTGGGCGGCGAATCGGCTGGCTGGCAGGGCACTCGCGATGGTAAGAAGATAACCATCGATGCCAATGGCGGTGCCGAGGCTAAGTGGATGTTCGGTTTGGAGGCCCATCCGAATGGAGAGGCCGAAAAAAAGGCGCAGGCAGAGGCTACGACCATCATCAGTGGCAACTACTCCTACACCCACGGTGGCGGCATCATGACCAACGGCGATCTCATCGTCGGTGAGGTTACTTCCCTGGACGTGTATCCTGCAATCAAAGTCAAGGCAAATAAAGTCCTTATGAAGGACGGCAAAGAGCAAGGTCTTTCGGGTCACAACTATCAGTTTAAGCTGTTGGGCGCACCTGCCGATCCAACCAAGGCACCATACTGGAATGAGAACGGCACGCTTAACGAAAACGGATGCAAGGCTATGCCCGCGGTCAACGTCGATGCAAACGGAGATATTCTCATTGACACGGGCGCGAACTACCAGTCGGGCGATTACGACCTCTACCTTGTTGAAGTTCCCCCTGACCCTGTTAACGTTCCTGTCAACGAAAAAGGAACAAAGTTTGATAAGTCTATTTACAAAATACATATAAAGGTTGGTACGACCCCAGTTAAATGGACCGACCTCTTGCGAATCCATATTAATCGTTATGCAGTTGATGGGGGTGCTTCCACAGTATCCGTAAAAAAGGAGGACGCGGCGGACTTCGCTCCCTGTGACGATGACTTCTATGAGTGGAGCTGGGCTGAGGATTCGCATGGCGACGTCGTTTCGACCGTAACAATCGGCAAAGACTCCAACCCTGCGTTTTCGAATAGGCAGGCCTCGGGCTCTTGGACGCCTCAGGTGACCAAGAAGGTTGATGGCGGCGAGATGAAGGCGTTCAAATTCGAACTCGCGAACGAGAACGACCCGAACTTCACCAATTCGGAAACGGTAACAATTAATCCTGATCCTGCGAATGCCAAAACTGACAAAAACGGTAATGCGACGAGCACGGTCAATTTCAAGCCGAAGAACTATGAGCTCACGGACCTTAAAAATGGTTCCAAGACCTTCACGTACTATGTGCGCGAGAAGAACGATCACTCGACCTATCCGCATTGCAAGTTTGATCAGTCGGTCTATAAGTTCACGGTTGTGGCAACGGATTGCACAAAAGAAGGAAAGATCAATTGTGATGTGACCTACAAGCAGATTCAGGATCGTGATGGCAAGCCAGTGACCACCGACACGCCCCACGACCTCACCGACACCTCCACCCCCACCTTCACCAACACCTACTCAACCTCTTTGCCCCTTTCTGGTATGTCGGGCGTCACTCTGACGTACCTTGCCGGCGCGGCGGTGCTTTGCGCTGCTGCGGCCTGGATGCACATTCGTCGCAAGGCGAATGCGAAGGGAGGTAAGCGTCGTGAATAAGAAAGTTTGCTCCTTCCCGATCTTGTTTGCGCTGCTTACCCTCCTGATCGGCACCTGCGCGGTTGTGTTCCCCGCTTCCGCGCAGGCCGCGCCGACCTCGACCGGTTCCATCACGGTGAGCGGCACCGTGGCGCGCAGCTACGACGCCTACCAGATCTTTAGCGCCAACGTCGTCGACGGCGACAGCGACGCCAAGACCGCCACCGATCTCGCCTGGGCAAGCGACGCCGTGCGCGACGCCGCGCTGCCCGTGCTGCACAGCGCTGGCATGCCCAAATCCCAGACCACCGCGCAGGAAGCTTCCGAGTGGCTCAACGCCGATTCCCACCTTACGAGCGCGCTGAGCGCACAGCTCGCTCGTTCCCTCCAGAGCTCTGACGCTGAGTCCGTGGCCCTTAACGCGGGCACGACGGCCGAGCTGTCCTGTGGCTACTGGCTCATCGTCGCGGACGACGCCACCATTTCCCAGGACGAGGCCGGCACCGCGCCGATCATGGCGCTGGTCGGCGGCAGCGCCGTCACCGTCAAGCCCAAGGCGGCGACGCCCAAGGTCCAAAAGCACGTGCTGGAGGACAGCACCGCCGCATGGCAGAAGGCCGCCGACGCCACGGTCGCCGACGACCTGTACTGGCGCCTCTCTGCCACGGTCCCGGCGGGCCTCACGGCCTACGACGCCTATACGGTGCGGTTCGTTGACACCATGAGCGCGGGGCTCGACCCCTCCAAGGTGGCCGCGAGCATGCGCGTGTACGTGGCGGCGGGCGCGGACGGCGGCTTTGACGCCGTCTCGACCGGCAAGGACGGGCGCGTCGGCACCGAGCCCGCGAAGGGCTGGACCGACATCACGGCCCAGTGCGCTACCAAGGTAGCGGCCGACGGTAAGACCTTCACCGTGCGCACCGGCGACCTCATCGCCGCGCTCGGCGGGGCCGACGCCTTCACCGCGGGCGCCCGCGTGGTCGCCGTGTACAATGCGCCGCTCAACAGCGCATGCAGCCACGGCATCGCGAAGGGCAACCCCAACGAGGCCTACCTGCGCTACCCGCGCTCTCCCTTTGCCGACCAGTCCGGCGATGCCGGCTTTACCCGCACGCCGAGCGATGACGCGTGCGCCTACACCTGGGATCTCGCGCTCACCAAGCGCGGCAGCGACGGCGACAAGCCGCTTGCCGGGGCGGTCCTGAGCATCGCCGACGACCGCGGTCGCACACTGGCGGCCGACGGCACGTGGGATGCGGAGGGCAAGGCCACCGTCACCACGGGCGAGGACGGTCGCGTGACCGTCTCGGGCGTGGACTCGGGCAAGCTGGAGGTCCGCGAGCTCAAGGCGCCCATGGGCTACACCGCCTTTGAGGGCACGCGTTCCGTGACGGTCAAGGCCGAGGGTCTGGACGTCGACCAGGTGGCCGCCGCCAAACCCAAGCTCACCATCACGGCCGAGTCGCCCCTGCGCGCCGACAGCGCGGACGGGTCGACGGGCAGCCTGGAGGCGTCGCTCATCAACACGCCCACCGGCACACCCCCTAGCATTACCACCGGAGGCTTTATGCCCTCGACTGGCGATATGGCAATGTACGCCGCGGCCGCCGCAGCGGTCGCCGGAGCCGTGCTCATCGTGGTCGCGCTCCTGGTCAAGCGGGGAGGTGGCAGCCATAAAGAGTAGCTGGCAGCCCCACAGAGAGCGGGGCGAGACATAGCGAAGCAGATGCTAAGACACAGACAGACGATGACCGATCGAATGAGAACCAACCGGAAAACGGAGGAAAAGAAGATGAGCATGAGCAAGAACATCGCACGCCTGGCAGTAACCGCCGGCCTCACAGCAGCGTTGAGCTTCGGCGGAGTTATGGCCCCGGTGACCATGGCGTTTGCTGATGGTGCGACTACTACGCCCAATAGCATCAAGATCAAGGGTAACGAGAGCAATACGTTTAAGGCGTACCAGATCTTTAAGGCCACGGTTACCGACACGGGTAGTGGCAAGACCGCGCAGGACATTACGTGGGCAGTGGGCGAGAAAGCTCAAAAAGACATTGTTAAGATCATTAGGGATAGCGCTGGATATAAGACGTCTGAAAATCCGCTGCCTAACGTGGATAGCGCAACCGGAAAAGATCCTGCAACCGCCCAAAATGTGGCAGATTGGCTTTCGGCGAATGTGCAGAAAAAAACAACTGCCAGCGCGAACGACAATAAGGGGACGCGAGTTGCTCCTGGCGACGTGCTGTACTCGATTGCTAAAGCAGTGATTAATGACGAAACTGCTGTTGACGATTCCATTAAGGCGGGCAATTCGTGGACGCGTCCGGGCACTAGTGGCGATGGCTATTATCTCTTCGTGTCTGATGGTCTTACGGATCAGACCAAGCCGAATACCGGCACCTCTCCGATTTTTGCCATTGTTGGCGGTGGTCCCGTGGTCGTTACCGAGAAGACCAGCATCCCGACGATCAATAAGGAGATCCTTAACGACCGCAATGAGAATAAACGAGACGGCTACACCGCTCAACAGGGGTGGAGTAAGTTTGCTGACTCCCAGATGGGTCAGGAAGTAAGCTATAAGCTCACCGGCTCGATTGCGGACAACTACGCCACCTATGATTCCTATGCATACAAGTTTACGGATACCCTTTCGCAGGGCCTTACTTATGATAAGGAGTCGCTCGAGGTTTATGCGCTGAATGGTCAGAGCTATACCATGATAAGTCCGAAAAGCTACACAGTGAATAATCCTACTGAGGACAATAATAATACTCTGACGGTGAGTTTTAATGATAAGGGATTGAAGTCGGCTACCGCGGCTAAAGAAAGCGACACCCTTAATATCGATGCCAACACTTATATCGTTGTCTTTTACAAGGCCAAACTCAATAGCAAGGCTAACTATGATACTGCCGGTAATACAAACAACGTCTATCTCGAGTACTCCAATAACCCCATGGCCGAAGGCACCGGCAAATCCGAGATCAAGGGCGTGACGGACCACGTCTTCCGTCTCGATGTTACCAAGACCGATAAGGGCTCCGGGGACGTACTCAAGGGAGAAGGTCTCCAGGCGGGCTTTAAGGTTAAGGTTCTCGAAGGTGACGAGGGCACTTTGGATAACAAGTGGCTTGGTGAAAACGGCGAGATTGTCGACGAGGGCCAGGCATATGAGTTCATGACGAGACTCAATGACGGCAAGGTCTATATTCCCGGCCTTGACACCGGTAAGTACCAGATTACTGAGACCACTACACCCACTGGCTATAACACCGTCGCCCCATTTGAAATCACGGTAACTCCGACATACAAGAAAACTGGTGAGTTGGATACGCTTACGGTCAGCTCCAACAATGAGGAGATGACCACCATTGGGGATGCAAATGGCGCAACCATGTCCCTCACGATTAAGAACAAGAAGGGCTCTGGCCTCCCGCTCACCGGTCTCAACGGCGTGACCTTCACTTGGATTGCTGGTGGCGCGGTGCTGTGCATCGGCGTGGCTCACCTCATCCGCAGCCGTAAGCAGGCCGAGGAGTCCGAGCAGGAGTAACGCTCGCTCACCCATCCCTTTGGCAGGTGGGATGTGATGACCATGAGACTTGCGGACACTTTTCTCGTCCATCCACGTTCTTGCTTTGCCATTCTCTTTTCGGGGCAGACTCCGCACTGGAGTCTGTCCCGTTTTTTTGGACAACGCAGCCAGCCTCCATCGTCCGATGGATCAAGCGTATGAATATCGAACAGATGTTTGCAATTATTGCGTTTACCAGCTGTAAGTGCGAGTGCTCGCAGTAAAATATCCTTGCGACGCATCCCGTGCGCGGGCGGCCGACGACTCGATCGGAGGTCCCCAAATGCTGAAATTCCTTAACGCGCTCGCCGCCCTCGCGGCGGTGGGCACGTTCGTCATCGCGTTTCTTGACTCGTATGAGGTTCGGTTTAAGGTCCGTAGGCGCACGCGCGGTGCGGACGGTAGAAGGCATTTGCGCCGCGCGTGCAAATTAAAATGCCCGGGGTTAGAGGCCCGGGCATTTAACAAAACCAGAAAACTAGGCCGCCCGCGCTCTCTTTCATTTACGCGGGATGCGTCGTTTCCTATTGACATTGTATCCCGAACTGCTCTGCTGATTCGCGATATTTTGAAAACTCAAATACGGGCCTATGCCCGGCGGGGGAGCCTTCCAATCGGCTATTATTTGTTCAGACAACCTGAGCTGTAGAGGAGTGACCGGCGATGGTGCAGGGCGCCAAACATATGAAGAGCAATAACGCCGCGGCCAACGGTGGCTCAAGCCCTCAGCCCAAACCTCAACCAAAGCCCAAACGCCGTCGCAAGCGGCTGCCGCGCTGGGCCGACCGGCTCATCACCATCGTCATCATCCTTATTGGCGTGGGCCTTATGACCTGGCCGTGGATCTTGGACCGGCTCGAGGCCTCGGGCGTGTTCAACCAGATCAGCACCGTGTCCAGCACCGTGGACGCGCTGTCTGCCGAGGAGCGCGAGCGCATCCTGCTCCAGGCTCGTTCCTTTAACGAGCAACTTGCCGGCGAGGCCACCGAGCTTCCCGCCGACCAGATCGAGCCCTACGCTCAGCAGCTCATCTTTGACCGCGACCCCATGATGAGCTGGGTCGAAATCCCTTCCATCGACGTGAGTATGCCCATCTACCACGGCACGAGCGAAGAAGTTCTTATGGCGGGCGTCGGCCACCTGGAGGGCACGAGCCTGCCGGTGGGCGGCACCTCGACGCATTGCGTGCTCACCGCGCACTCGGGCATGCGCAACCTGAGCATGTTCGACGACATTCACTCGCTGGAACCCGGCGACCTGGTGCTGCTGCACACCATGAGCAAGACGCTTGCCTATAAGATGGTGGACTCCGAGGTGGTGCTGCCCGAGGAGATGGAGTCGCTGACTATCGAGCCCGGCGCCGACAAGGTGACGCTTGTCACCTGCACGCCCTACGGCGTGAACGACCATCGCCTGTTGGTGCATTGCGTACGCACCAAGTACAACAAGAAGGACGTTGACAAGCAAAAATCGCTGGCCGGCCGCCACTGGGGCAAGCGCGAGTTCGCCGTGCTCATCGTGGTCGTAGCCATTGTGCTGTTGCTGCTGGATATCGTGATCCACGCGGTCCGTAGGCGCCGCAAGGCCAGGGCCTCGGCATAGGGCATCGTTCAGAACCACCACAATGGGGACAGGCACCTTTGTGGTGGTCGGGACTTCCAAACCATCACAACATTCGATGAAAATCTCGATTTTGGCGAAAGGCGTCGAATGTTGTGATGGTTTTCGTTGTGGGCGAGACGGTTTTCGCTATGGACGGTGCGGTTTCGCTGCAGAACCGCCAGTCCGCCGCCTGTCAACCGCCGCCCTCGTTACGTTTTCGCTGCATTTGGGTAAAGCACCTGCTCCAAGCGGCGTTGGCTTGTATACTAGAGCGGTTTATCTGTTATGCGGAAGGGAGCGCCTATGGCACTCAGCGAGAAAGACGTGCGCGACATCGCCGAGTACGCAAAGATCGCACTGACCGATGACGAGCTCACCCAGATGACGTCCTACATGAACGACGCCGTCCAGATGCTCGAGCCCGTCCTGCAATATGACTTGCCCGACGTGGAGCCCACGTTCCATCCTATCGGAAGCCTGTCCAACGTGATGGGCGATGACCTGCGCGAGCCCGAGCGCGACCTGCCGCTCGACGTTGCGCTCGAAAACGCCGGCAGCGCGCGCGACCGCTACTTCCGCGTGCCGTCCATTTTGGGAGAGGGGGAGAGCGAGTAATGGCGCAGAGCTTCGATTCCCTTACCGCCGCCCAGATCGCCGCGGGCGTTGCCGCCGGCGACTTTACCGCTACCGAGGTGGCTCAGGCCTCCCTTGCCGCCATCGAGGCGCGCGAGGGCGGGGTCCAGGCATTCCTGCAGGTGGCGCCCGAGCTTGCGCTCGATGCCGCTGCGCGCGTGGATGCCGACCGTGCTGCAGGCAAGCCGCTGCCCCCGCTCGCGGGCGTGCCGCTGGCCATCAAGGACAACATGAACCTCGTGGGCACGCGCACCACCTGCGCTTCCCGCATGCTCGAGAACTACCAGAGCGTCTACACCGCCACCTGCGTCCAGCGCATGCTCGATGCCGGCTGCCTGCCCATGGGCAAGGCCAACATGGACGAGTTTGCCTTTGGCAGTTCCACCGAGAGCTCGGCGTTCCACCGCACCAACAATCCTTGGGATACCGAGCGCGTGCCCGGCGGCTCCTCGGGCGGTTCCGCTGCCGCCGTCGCCGCGGGCGAGGTCGCGCTCTCGCTGGGCTCGGACACCGGCGGCTCCATTCGTCAGCCGGCGTCGCTGTGCGGCGTGGTGGGCTTTAAGCCCACGTATGGCGCCGTGAGCCGTTATGGCGTGGTTGCCTTTGGCTCGTCGCTCGACCAGGTGGGCCCCTTTGGCCGCACGGTCGAGGATGTCGCGCTTGCCATGAACGCGCTTACCGGCGCGGGCCACGATCCGTACGACTGCACCAGCCAGGATTGCGCCGTCGACTTTACCGAGCATCTCAACGACAGCATCGAGGGCAAGCGCGTGGGCATCATCCCCGCGTTTATGGAAGCCGAGGGCCTGACGCCCGAGGTCAAGGCCGCTGTTCAGCGCGCCGCCCAGGAGCTGCAGAACCAGGGTGCCGAGCTGGTCGAGGTCGACCTGCCACACCTGGACGCCGCCATCGCCGCCTACTACGTCATCGGCCCGGCCGAGGCGTTCTCCAACCTGGCCCGCTTCGATGGCATTCGCTACGGCTATCAGGAGGAGGGCTGCGCCAACCTGTCCGACCAGAGCTCGCTTTCGCGCGCCCACGGCTTTGGCGCCGAGGCCAAGCGTCGTCAGATGCTCGGCGCCTACCTGCTGAGCTCGGGCGTGTACGACAAGTACTACTACGCTGCGCAAAAGGCCCGCACGCTCATCACGCAGGACTACGATACCGCGTATGCCAAGGTGGACACCATCCTTATGCCCGCCTCGCCGCGCACGGCCTTTAAGTTTGGCGAGATCAGCGACCCCACGCAGATGTACCTCTCCGACCTGTACACCATTTCGCTCAACATTTGCGGCAACGGTGGCATTTCGGTGCCGCTGGGCCTGGGCGAGGACAGCAGGCTGCCCGTTTCTGCCCAGCTGGTTGGTCCGGCATTTAAGGACCGTCAGCTGCTCACGTTTGCCCGCGCCCTGGAGCGCGGCTTTGCCGATGCCGCCACGGGTGCGCCCGCGCTTTCCGTCGCGCCCGATTTTGCCGGGAAGGGAGGCGAGCTGTAATGAAGGAGCTTTCCGAGGTCCTGCAGGATTGGGAGGCCGTGATCGGCCTGGAGATCCATACCGAGCTCACCGCACTCGATACCAAGATGTTCTGCAACTGCAAGCTCAGCCACGATGACGAGCCCAACGCCAACGTGTGCCCGGTGTGCCTGGGCCTGCCCGGCGCCCTGCCGGTGCCCAACAAGCGCGCCATCGAGAGCATCGTCAAGGCCGGCCTCGCCACCAACTGCGAGATCCAGCGTCACTCGATGTTCTACCGCAAGCACTACTTCTATCCCGATATGGCCAAGAACTTCCAGACTACGCAGGGTCCGGTCGCCTTTGCCATGTACGGTCACCTGGACCTGGACGTGACCGGTCGCGGTGCGGCCGAGCGTCCCGACTGCGCGTTTGGTGAGGCCGAGGCCCAGAGCCTGGCGAGCGCTTCGGCCAACGCCGAGGGCCTGTCCACGTCCATGACGTCGACCATGCGCGAAGGCAATCAGCGTGCCGGCCACCTGGCCAGCTACGACGCGTCCAACCTGCAGATGCCCGAGCGTCGCGAGGACGGTTCCTACACGGTGCCCATCCGCATCCTGCGCATCCACATGGAGGAGGATGCCGCCAAGATGGTGCACGTGGGTGGCGCCGAGGGCCGCATTACCGCCGCGGCCGAGTCGCTCGTCGACTACAACCGTTGCGGCACGCCTTTGATTGAGCTCGTGACTGAGCCCGATCTGCGCACGCCCGAGGAAGCGCGCCTGTTTATGGAGAAGCTCCGTCGCATCTTTGTGACGCTGGGCATTTCCGATTGCTCCATGGAGAAGGGTTCCATGCGCTGCGACGGCAACGTGTCGCTGCGTCGCCGCGGCGAGACCAAGCTGGGCACCAAGACCGAGCTCAAGAACCTCAACTCGTTCAAGAGCCTGCACGACGGCCTTGCCTACGAGATCTGCCGTCAGGCCGAGGTGCTCGAGGAGGGCGGCATCATCTACCAGGAGACCCGCCACTGGGAGCCCAGCCGCAAGCGCACCGTGGTCATGCGCGTTAAGGAGACGGCCGACGACTATCGTCTGTTCCCCGATCCCGATCTGGCGCCGTTCGATCTGGACGACGAGTTCATCGACCGCTGCCGTGGCGAGATCCCCGAGCTGCCCGATGCCAAGCGCGCCCGTTTTGAGGCCGACTTTGGCATTAAGACGGCCGACGCCGAGCAGATTGCCGGCGACCCGGAGTTTGCCGAGTTCTTTGAGGCAGCCGCTGCCGGTATGGCCGGTAAGGAGGCCCAGACGGTCGCAAACTTGCTGGTGAACGAGATGATCGCCTACCTTAAGGGCGCGGGCGTCTCGCTCGCCGAGTCCGGCATCGCGCCGGCTCAGGTGGCAGCGCTGGCTAAGCTGCTGGCGACCGATGCCATCAGCTCCAACCAGGCGCACGAGGTCTTTGAGGCCATGGCCCAGACCGGTGACGACCCTAACAAGATCGTCGACGAGCGCGGTATGCGTCAGGTAAGCGATGCCGGCGCGCTGCAGCCGATTGTGGACGAGGTGCTGGCAAACTGTGCCGATCAGGCGCAGCAGTATCGTGACGGCAACCAGAAGGTCATCGGCTTTTTGGTGGGCCAGTGCATGAAGGCGAGCCGCGGCAAGGGCAACCCGAAGCTCTTCAACGAGTTGCTGAGAACGTCGCTCTCGTAAACGGGAACCGAGGGGCCGGGCGCAGGGCCTTGCCTCTCAATTTCGGACAGTCCTGACTCACGACGGAGGCGCCACTGGCGCCTCCTGTTCGTGCGGAACTCATTGAGAGGCAAGGCCCTGCGCCCGGCCCCTCGGTTCCGTGACGACTCGGCCGTTCGGGTCAGGCGGGCTGATAGGAAAGATGGTGACGGAGGCGCAAAATGCGCCTCCGCCTTTTCAATGTGATGAAAGTGTGGCGAAATGAGCTTAAAACTTCCGTAAATGTGATAAATGTCACGTTTTACCTAAGGTAAAATGTGAGAAATATCACGTTTACGGAAGTTTCTTTGCGGGAGGTTCGGTCATGCAGCGAGATATCATTGCCAAGCTTAACGCTTGGAAAGCGTCAGAATATCGTAAGCCGCTTATCCTTAAGGGGGCGCGCCAGGTTGGAAAGACGTGGGCGCTTAAGGAGTTCGGCCGAACCTCGTACCTCAATTTTGTGTATCTGACGCTCGAGGAGCCGTCACCTGGGGTACAGAGCGAGTACGCTCAGTTTTTCGAAGGTACGCGCGATCCTCGACGGATCATCTCAAATCTTTCCCTGGCACTTGGACAGCCTATCGAGCCCGGCGAAACGCTGCTTATTATTGATGAGATCCAGGATTGTCCTTCTGCGGTCGGCGCCCTTAAATACTTCTGTGACGAGGCCCCCGAGTATCACGTCGCATGCGCAGGGTCTTTGTTGGGCGTTCGCTTGTCCCGTGAGACCGGCGCTTTTCCGGTGGGAAAGGTCGAGTTCATGGAGATGCGCCCCATGAGCTTTTCCGAGTTTCTGAAAGCCGAGGGCGCTGCAAACTACGACGAATACCTTGGCGGCCTGGATCAGATCGAGACAGTGCCCGATTTCTTCCATGTCCGTCTCGTCGAGCATCTTCGTCGTTATTTTGCATGCGGCGGCATGCCAGAGGCTCTTGGCCGGTGGGTGGAGACGGGCGATATCGTTCAGGTCGATAAGGTGTTGTCTGATCTCTTGGATTCCTACGAGCGCGATTTTGCCAAGCATGGTGGCCGTGCGCAGTTCGCCAAGCTTTCACAAATATGGAACTCGATTCCAGCTCAGTTGGCGCGCGAGAACAAAAAGTTCGTTTGGGGTGCGGTGCGCGAGGGGGCTCGTGCTCGAGAATACGAGGATGCTCTGGAATGGCTTGCCGATGCTGGGCTCATCACGGCGGTTCGCCTTAATGCTGCTGGTGGTGTGCCGCTCTCTGCGTACGATGACCTCAAGGCATTTAAGGTCTACTGTCTTGATGTCGGCTTGCTGCGCCGCATGGCAAGGCTGGATGCGTCCGCTTTTGCCATCTCGGATGCGCTATTTTCGGAGTTCAAAGGTTCGTTCGCCGAGAACTATGTGCTTCAGGCATTACTTTCACAGTTAGATGCTGCTCCGCGTTATTGGACAAACGAGAAGCCGAAGCACGAAGTCGATTTTTTGATTCAAGTCGGAAACGAAATCGTTCCCGTCGAGGTCAAATCGGGAGAGGTCGTTCATTCCAAGAGCCTTAAGTACTATGCCGACAAGCATGCGGAGACGACTCCATTGAGGGTCCGCTACTCACTTAAGAATCTAAAGCTCGACGACGGGGTGCTCAACATTCCGTTGTATTTGGCTGATCGATCTGTCCCTCTTATCAAAAAGGCGCTTGATCGTGCACATCTTGACGTTTAGATCCTGGGTGAGCTGACGGGCGGCGGCTAATTAATCGCTCCGTTACGGCCAGGGAGCCTGGGCCTTAGCGATGCTTGCTTCGCCAAGCCGTGGGTGTCATGCCGGTGTGTTGCTTGAAGGCTTGGGCGAAGGCGGCCTGCTGAGGGTAGTCGAGCCGCTCTGCCACCTGCGCTATCGTGAGCGCGCTATCGGCCAAAAGGTCCTGTGCTCGCTCCATGCGGCGTCTGCGAATGTAGGCGCCCAGGGACTCGCCAGTTTGGGCCTTAAAGGTGGCGCATAGCTTGGAGCGGCTTGTGTAGAGCCTCTCGGCCACCTCGTTGATACCCACACGTCTGCCTTTGTCGAGCGCGCGCTCAATCATCGCCGTTGCTTCTTCGGCAATGGTTATGCTGACGCGTGTGTCTGCCGCCTGCCGCGCCTGCTTGTGGGCCGCGCGCGAACAGGCGAGCTCCGCGACCATGGTCTCCACGATGCCCTGCATATAGACGTGTCCGCCTACGGTACGGGCTCGGTCCTCGTTAATCCGGTGGAGCGTGCGGCAGATGGCGGATGCTGCCTCCTCGTGCCATGGCTCGGCAAACGCCTCAAAGATTCCCGCGAATTCGGTGGGATAGCGGTGCTCCAGTTCGTCAAAATATCCAGGCAAAAAGAGCACCGAGCGCGAGTGGTAGAGCTCCCCCGCAAACAGCGGGCTTAATTCCTCACCACAGCTATCTTGGATAAAGCTGCAAACGGCATTGTTTGGCCACGGTCCATGCAATGGTTTAAGGTTCGCGGGCGTTATGCCAGCCTCGGGCATGCATGTAAGTGTGGGCGCGCTGACCTCGCTCACGCAGGCGTATGGCTCGGGTGTGTATTCGGTCAGGTACATATCGTGCGTCGGGGTGATGAAATGCTCCATAACGATGCAGGCGGGGGAGAGAGGCATGATCCATGCGCGGCCGTGCGCCCGGTCGTTTGCCACCTCGCCGGTAAAGACGGCGCCCTTGCCGGTAAGCTCCAGGCCAAACTGCTCAAATTGCGGTGCGTAGAGCTCGGTTATGTCGGTCGCTGCCCGCCGTATTTGCAAAAACGTCCCTTTCCTTTGCAGAAACGTCCACGCCTGGCTCGATTGTGAGCCATGGCTAACACATCAATGATAAGTTCATTACGGTTAACTCTCAAGCCGTTAGAAAGGAATCTCATGGCAAAGGGATCAAAAAAGGAAGGCGGCGGCATCGGCGAGTTGCTCGCGTATGCCGGTGACCGCAAATTCCTAACGTATTTGGGCATGGCGCTCTCGGCGCTCTCGCAGCTGCTGAGCTTTGGCCCGTTCGTGTGCATCTGGTTTGTCGCGCGAGACCTTATCGCTGTGGCGCCTAACTGGAGCGAAGCCTGCGACATCGCGATGTATGGCTGGTGGGCCGTTGGTTTTGCCCTGGCAAGCATCGTAGTTTATTTCGTGGGGCTCATGTGCACGCACCTGTCTGCGTTTCGCTGCGCGTCCAATATCCGCAAAGCCACGAGCGAGCACTTGCTTAAGCTGCCGCTCGGCTACTTTGACACGCATGCCACCGGTGAGCTGCGCCGCATTGTAGACGGGTGCGCCGCCTCCACCGAGACTTTGCTCGCACACATGCTGCCCGATATCGCAGGCGCCGCCGCCATGGTCGCAGGTCTGCTCGTGCTGCTTTTCGCCTTGGATTGGCGCTTGGGCGCGGCATGCCTCATCTCGGTGGCCATTTCGTTTGGCGCCATGGCTACCATGATGAGCGGCAAAGGCGCCGAGTTTATGAAGGCCTACATGGGTGCACTAGTCAAAATGAACAAGACGGGCACCGAATACGTACGCGGCATCCCCGTGGTCAAGGTGTTTCAGCAGACGGTCTACTCCTTTAAGGCTTTCCACGATGCGATCGCCGAATACGCCGACATGGCACAAAGCTATGCGGGCACGTTCTGTCGAGGTCCGCAGGTGCTCAACCTCACCGCGCTCAATGGCCTTGTGGCATTTCTTTTGCCCGTGGCGTTGCTGTTGGCGCCGGGCGAGACGGACTTCGCGCACTTTATGGTCAATTTCACCTTCTACGCGATATTTTCGGCCGTGGTGCCGACGGCCATGACCAAGCTCATGTTTGTGGGCGAGGCCTCTCAGATGAGTGCCGATTCGCTAGCTCGCATCCGAAGCGTCATGGATTCCAAGCAGCTCTCCGTGCCCGTCCAACCCAAGCACCCTGCTGGCGGCGACGTGCGATTTGAGGACGTGAGCTTTACCTACGAGGGTGCCGAAGCACCTGCCGTTAGCCATGTAAGTTTTAGCGTTTCCGCGGGTAGCACCCTCGCCCTGGTGGGTCCCTCGGGTGGCGGTAAGTCAACCTGCGCAAGCCTGATCCCGCGTTTTTGGGATGTTTCCTCGGGTCGAGTGCTCGTAGGCGGTGTGGACGTTCGCGATATGGATCCGCACGAGCTTATGGACCAGGTCGCCTTTGTGTTCCAGACCAACCAGCTGTTCCGGCAAACACTTGCCGATAACGTGCGCGCCTCCAAGCCTACGGCCACTGACGACGAAGTGCGTGCGGCCCTCTCCGCAGCTCAGTGCGACGACATTGTGGCCAAGCTCCCGCAGGGCATCAATACCATGCTCGGGGCCGGCGGGGCATATCTTTCGGGCGGCGAGGTCCAGCGCGTGGCACTCGCCCGCGCAATCCTTAAAGACGCGCCTATCGTGGTGCTCGATGAGGCCACGGCGTTTGCCGATCCCGAGAACGAGGCGCTCATCCAGCGCGCCTTTAGCAAGCTGGCGGCGGGCCGCACGGTCATTATGATTGCGCACCGACTCTCGACTGTAGTGGGCGCAGGCCAAATCGTGGTGCTCAACCAGGGCAGCGTGCAGGAGTCGGGTACCCATGCCGAGTTGCTGTCCCAAGAGGGCCTGTATGCCAAGATGTGGGCCGAATACGAACGGGCCGCGAGCTGGAAAATCACTGCTGCGGCCGCGGATGACGCCGTCACGAAGGGAGGCGAGGCCTAAATGTTCGCCTCATTCCAAAAGAAGTATTTCCTATCCGATAAAGGCATTGCCGGCGTAAAACGCGGCATTTTTTGGACCACGCTCACCAATCTCATTACCATGGCCGGCATGGGCTTTTTATTCCTGGTTATGGCCGGCTTTGTCGAGCATCTCGCCAGCGGGGCTGACCTGCCGGATGCCCTGCCGATCGTGGGTGGCCTCCTGGTCTTTTTCGTGTTGCTCTTTGCCTCTAACTGGCAGCAGTATTACTACACCTACTGCATCTTTTACGAGGAGTGCGGCAAGCAGCGTATGGAGATCGCCGAGCGCTTGCGCAAACTGCCGCTGTCGTTTTTTGGTCGTCGTGATCTGGCCGATTTAACTGAGACCATCATGGGCGACGTCCAGGCCATGGAGCACGCCTACAGCCACGTGCTGGGAGAGCTTTGGGGTGCCATCATCGCAAGCGCCATTGTGTTCGTGGCGTCGCTGTTCTTTTGCTGGCAGCTGGCGATTGCGGCGTTTTGGAGCGTTCCCGTGGCCTTTGCCGTGCTGTATCTAACACGCGGCCCCATGACTCCAGTGTTCGATCGCGTGCGTGCCGAGAAGGTCAAGGTTACCGAGGCTATTCAAGAGACGCTCGACTGCGTTCGCGAGATCCGTGCCACCAACCAGGAGGCCCATTATCTTGAGGGACTCAACGTTGTGATCGATGCCGAGGAGCGTGAGACCACCAAGGGCGAGCTCGCTAACGGGCTTTTGGTCAACTCCGCCTTTGTCATCCTGCGTCTGGGCATTGCCACCACGCTGGTTACGGGCGCCGCGGTGGTCGCCTCCGGGCAGGTCGACTTTTTGGTGATGTTTGCCTTCCTGCTTATGGTGAGCCGTATCTATGCGCCTTTTGACCAGGCGTTAATGTTAATGTCCGAGCTGTTTGCCGCCAAGTCGTCTGCCAAGCGCATGCGTTCCATCATGGAAGAGCCTGTGGCGCGGGGCAGCGAGATATTTGAGCCCGTGGGCCACGATGTGGTGTTCGATCATGTGGCATTTGGCTATGGTGCGGGCGAGGACGGCCGCGCCGGCGAGAAAGTTCTTACCGATGTGAGCTTTACCGCCAAGGAAGGCGAAGTTACGGCGCTGGTCGGTCCTTCGGGTTCCGGTAAGTCTACGGTGAGCCGCCTGGCCGCGCGCTTTTGGGATGCCACCGCGGGCAAGGTTACCGTGGGTGGCGTGGATGTCGCGAGCGTCGATCCCGAGGTGCTCCTGCGCGACTACGCCATTGTGTTCCAAGACGTGCTGCTCTTTGACGACACAGTGATGGGAAACATCCGCCTCGGGCGTCGTGACGCCACCGATGAGGAAGTGCTTGCGGCCGCGCGTGCCGCCAACTGCGACGAGTTCGTGAACCGCATGCCGCAGGGCTACGACACCATGATCGGCGAGAACGGCTCCAAACTCTCCGGCGGCGAGCGCCAGCGCATCTCTATCGCGCGCGCTCTGCTCAAAGACGCGCCCATCGTGCTGTTGGACGAGGCGACGGCGAGCTTGGATGTGGAGAACGAGACCGTGGTACAGCAGGCACTCTCCCGTCTGCTTACAGGTAAGACGGTTATCGTTATTGCCCACCGTATGCGTACGGTGGAAAATGCCGACAAAATCGTTGTGCTCAAGGATGGCGTGGTTGCCGAGCAAGGCACTCCGGCGCAGCTCAAGGCGGCAGGCGGAGAATTCGCCCGCATGGTTGCGCTGCAAAAGGAGGCGGCTGCCTGGCAGCTGTAGGAAAGGGGACCAAGATTTCCAAAGGTTAACTTTGGTTGACCATAATAGTTCGACTAAACTAGTCTCAAAAGCGTGCTCGAGCAAACTAATGAACTCGGGTGCTAAGGCACCATGCCGCGCTTGTGCGGCAAAAGGGAGAAGCAACATGAAGAAGTCGACTTTTAACACCCTGCTTGTCGGTGGCGGTTTTCTGCTTGGTACGGCCGGCATCAAGCTGCTCACCAGCGCTCCGGTAAAGAATGCCTGCGTGCAGGGTATCGCGTGCGGCATGCGCATCAAGAACGGCTACCAGGACATGGTCGAGCAGGCCAAGGCTAATGTCGACGACATGGTTGCCGAGGCTGCTTACATCACCCAGAGCGAGGCCGCTGCTGACGAGGCAGCCGAGTAACGCTCTCAGGCACAAATTATGAGATTCTCGATTATTAGCGAGATCCCTGGCAGGACCCGTCTTCAATTGGCGGGTCCTGTGCCAGAGAGCGATCTCGACGCACTTCTTAAGCTCAGCGGCGATATCGACGGCGTGCACAAGGTGCGCGTGTATGGCCGCATTGGCCAGATGGCGCTGGAGTACGACGAGCCGCGCCGCGCAAGCGTGCTCGACGCCCTGGGCGCACTCGATGCTCAAGCTATCGCCGATGCCAAGTCGGGCTACGTGATGCAACTCGAGCCGCGCAAGCACAAACTCGTTATGGACCTGGCGACACTCGTCGGTGCCCATTACGCACGCCGCTGGTTCCTGCCGACGCCTCTGCGTGCGGTGTTTGTCGTGGCCGGTTACATGGCATTTTTGCGCGCTGCCCTTCATGAGCTGGCGCAGCCACGCCTGACCGTTCCTGTGCTCGACGCTTCGGCCATCGGCATTTCGTTCGTCAAGCGTGATGTCGACACCGCGGGCCAGACGATGTTCCTGCTCAACGTGGGCGAGCTGCTCGAGGACTACACCCGCGCTATGAGCGAAAACGAGCTCATCAACTCGCTGCTCGATGTGCCCGACAAGGCGCAAAAAGTCGTCGGCGACACCGAGGTAAGCGTTGCCGCCACCGAGCTTGAACCCGGCGATTTGGTCGCCGTGCGCACCGGCATGTCCATTTGCATCGACGGTGTTGTCGAGCAGGGGAGCGCTATGGTCAACCAGGCGACCCTGACCGGCGAGCCGCTGGCCGTCGAGCGCAGCGTGGGCGACGACGTGTTCGCCGGTACCGTCGTGGAAGACGGCGGCATCTTGGTGCGCGTGCGCGCTAACACGGCTCAGACCAAGTTGCGTTCGATTGTCTCGCTCGTGCAGACGGCCGACTCGCTCAAGTCCGAGGGCCAGTCGCACATGGAGGACCTCGCCAACAAGATCGTCCCGTGGAACTTCCTGCTCGCGGGCCTGGTCGCGCTTACCACCCGCAGCCTCATCAAGACCTCGGCGGCACTGATGGTCGACTACTCGTGTGCACTCAAGCTCACGGGTTCCGTCGCCGTCATGACTGCCATGAGCGATGCCGCCAAGATGGGCGTGATGGTCAAGGGCGCCAAGTACTTTGAGTCGTTTGCCAAGGCCGACACCATTGTGTTTGATAAGACCGGCACGCTCACCGAGGCGCAGCCGCGTCTTGCCTGCGTGCTCACCACCGATGGCTGGAGCGAGGACGAGGTCCTGCGCCTTTCCGCTTGCCTTGAGGAGCATTTCCCGCATCCGGTGGCGCGCGCCGTGGTCAATGCGGCACGCGAGCGCGGGCTCGAGCACCGCGAGCGCCATGCTGCCGTCGAGTACATCGTGGCGCACGGCATCGCTTCGTCCATCGAAGGACGTCGCGCCATCATCGGTTCCGCGCACTTTGTATTCGACGATGAGGGCGCGCAGCTCGAGTCCGACATTAAGGAGCAAATCGAGTCCCAGATGCAGGGCCTGTCGCCGCTGTATCTGGCGGTCGATGGTACCGTTGTGGGCGTGCTCGGTATCGAGGATCCGCTCAAGCCCGGGGTCCGCGAGGCCATCGCCGACCTGCATGCGCTGGGCGTTAAGCACGTGGTCATGCTCACGGGCGACTCGGAGCGCACGGCCGAGCGCATTGCGCGCGAGGCGGGAGTCGACGAGTTTAAGGCCGAGCTGCTGCCCGAGGACAAGTACGCGTATGTGGAGCGGATTAAGCGCGAGGGGCGCCACGTTGCCATGGTGGGCGACGGCGTCAACGATTCACCGGCGCTCGGTTTGGCCGACGTGGGCTTGGCCATGGGTGGCGGAAGCGACATCGCCAAGGAGGTCGCCGATATCATCCTGACCGATACGGATCTGGCCGCGATCGTGCGTCTGCGCCGCATGAGCCAGGGCCTCATTGATCGTCTGATGAGTTCGTATTCCAAGGTGATGCTCACCAACTCGGCGCTGTTGGCATTGGGTATTACCGGCGCGATTACCCCGCAGGCATCGTCGCTGCTGCACAACGGCTCGACGATTGCCTACAGCCTGGGCAACGCAAAGGCGTACCTGCGTTAGCGTTTTCGATTGAGTATATGGCCTGCATTCGGGCGGCACCGCAGCCGCCAGGGTGCAGGCCTTCTTTTGTTTGACGAGATGTTAGCTCGGATATATGCTCGTGCTAGCACTGCTAGCAAACGCTGAAGGTGAGGTTGAGATGGCTACCGTTGGCAGCATGGCGCAGGTGAACGTTCGTGTGGATCGCCAGGTCAAGAACCGTGCCGAGGAGGCGCTGCGGCTTTCGGGCGGGTCACTGCCCGAGCTCATCAAAAAGGTGGTGGCCAAGGTCGCGCAGGGTGGCGGGCAGTGTGAGGAAGTGCTTGCGGCCGTCGACGACCGGAAGCAGGTCGTCGCGCCCGATACTCCGTTCGCCGCGTCGTGGGCAGCGGCCGACCGGCTTTATGCAGATTTGGGCATCGCTACGTCGCCCGTATCCGACGATCGCGATTGGGACACAATCTATTCCGAAGCCATGGATGAGCATTATCGCCAAAAGGGGATGATTCAGTGAGTGGGGCGCCTCTCAAGATCATGGTGGATGCCAACGTATGGGTTGATTCGTTTTGCGTCGACCATGCCGAGTCGCTTGCCGCGCGTGCGTTTATTGGGCAGGCGACGGAGGCGGGGGCATTGCTGTTCTTTCCGGTGCATATCGCCAAGGACGTGCTGTACGTTGTCCAACACGAGTTGAAGCGTAGCGTTCTTGCCAGCGGGGGAGCGCTCGACGAGGCATCTGCCCGCGCAATTGGCGATGCGGCGTTGGCGTTTGTTCGGAACATGACCGAAAGCGCCACGGCCGTGGGCGCTGATGCATCCGATCTGTGGCTAGCTGACAAATATCTGACGCTCCATCGCGATTACGAGGACAACTTGGTACTCGCCGCATGCAAACGCGCGCAGGTCGATTACTTGGTAACCAACGATCGCAAGCTGCTCGAACATGCCGATCTTGCAGCAAAGACACCTCGTCAAATGATGCCGATTCTTGCTTTGGCCGAACGCGGCGGCGCGGCTATCGGTTGACGCGAACTGTTTGCGGGCCTCTTGGACGACGATGCGCCAAGGGGCCCGCGTCTGCTATTTACAAAAGCTCGGCCTTAATGGCGGGACTTTCTGCGAGCTTTTCGGCTGCCTTTTCGTCGGAGCTGTCGAGTGCTGCCAGACTGCGGTAGACCCACTCGTTGACCTGGGTGTTCTTGACGCCTGCGGTCTGCATAAGGGCGCCTACCTCGCGGATTGCTGCGAGCAGATCGGCTTTGGGACCCGCGAGCTCGACCTCGATGCCGTGGTAGGCGGCCACGCCGCGGTTCTCACTCACGTGGTCGATAAAGCCCTCGACGGTCTCAAGCTGCTGGGCGAGAGCTGCATCATCGTCAGCGTGCAGCGCAACAAGTGCGTTCGATACCGTGAGGGCGGGATGTCCGCAGGGGACAAAGCCCTCGATTACATCCATAGCTTCGGTAATGGTTGAGCCCAGGCCTGCGAGGGCATTGACGAGTTGCTGCTTGGTATCCATAACGGTCCTTTCGACGGGTCAATTTTGCTTGGCGAAAATATACGTGACGCGATCGGTAGCAAAAGTGTGAAGTGCGGCGCACATTGGGGTCTTCACAGCTCGTGCATAGAACAGCTGTCCGCTTTCAGAACGTGGTAAGATAACACTCCACAAGCGGGGCTCGCCCTGCATGTTCCTTGAAAAGTCGACGAGTGTTGGGCGCTCGTGCCCAATGCCATCCAGACTTTCCCGACATTCGGGGGCGACTGGTTTCGACACGATAGCTCTGAGAGAGGAAGCAAGCCGAGGTCTCCTCGCCTCGTTAAACAGGGGTACCGTCAAATTGAATTGACAACAACTCTTCTTTTGAGCCTATGGCTCTCGCTGCTTAGTTTATAGCGGCGCGTCAACCCGGTGATTTCCCCGACACCGGCGCGACGTCATTTTAGGGGAATGCTCCTGCGCACGTAATCGGTATGGCGCGGGCTAAGACCGAACCGGTTGGGATGCCGCGAGCGTGTCGCTGCGCGCAAAGCGTCCGAGACTAAACCAGCGACTGAGCTTGGAGATGCCAATCAGGGGGCTTTCGTGGACCGGAGTTCGATTCTCCGCGCCTCCACCATAAGTAACAGGCAGGTAGATACTTATATCTACCTGCCTTTTTATTTCTAGTCCGTACCGCGGAGAATCGAATTCTATGCAGGGCGCGAGCGTTAAACAAACGCGGAGCGTTTGTAGCGAGCGGGCGAGGACGCCGACAGGCGGCCGAAGCCGGTGCGGGTTCGCGAAGCGAACACGCGGATTCTCCGCGCAATCTATCAGCCCAATATGGATGCGATGTTTATCGAATTTCAGCTGGCCATGCCCCGCACCAACGCAAGCCCCAAACCGCGGAGAATCGAACTCAGTGCAGGGCGCGGGCGTAAAGAAAACGCCTTGGCAACGCAGACCGGGACACGCTTTCCCGATGGCAGCCCAGGCGGAAAGCACGTCCCGGAATCCGCGCTCAGACTGGGATGTAGTTTCCGGATGATGCCTCAAGCGGAAACTGCGACCCGGAATCGAGCCGTAGAGTGGGATATGCTTTCCCAATGGCAGCTCAAGCGGAAAGTACATCCCGGAATCCTCGTTCGGAATGGGATGCAGTTTCCAAATGAATGGCTAGCGGAAAGTTCATCCCGGAATCCGCGCTCAGAACGGGACGCGCTTTCCCAATGGCGGTCCAAGCGGAAAGCACATCCCGGAATCCCGCCTCAAACTGGGACACACTTTCCGCTTCACCTGCCGCCTCGAAAAACCCATGCGCTCGTCATCCCAAAACTGGGTAGAAGAAAGCCAAAACGAAACAGCAGGAGGTCAACATGACTGCAGAAGATAAGGCAAAGAACGCCGGCAAGGTCGCGCTCGTCCTGGAGGGTGGCAGCTTCCGCGGGCAATTTACCGCGGGCGTGCTCGACGTTCTCATGGAGGCCGGCGTCGAGATTCCGGCTGTCTACGGTGTATCGGCCGGCGCCCTCAACGGCGTGAACTACAAGTCGCACCAGATCGGTCGTGCCAACCGCATCAACCTGGCTTTCTGCAACGATAGCCGCTTCATGGGCGCCGCATCGTTTGCGTCCACGGGCTCTATTGTGGGTTACGGCTTTATCTTCAACGATGTCCAGGACCGCCTAGATCCCTTTGACAACGAGACGTTCGACGCGAGCCCCATCGAGATGTACGCCGTTGCGACGGACATGCTGTTCGGAACCGCCGCGTACCTTCCGGTCAAAAGCGCCGTACTTGATCTCGACGCCGTGCGCGCCTCGACGTCGTTGCCGCTAGTGACGCCGCCGGTCGAGATTGACGGGCACAAATACGTCGACGGCGGCGTAGCCGATTCGGTCCCCATCGAGCACGTGCTGGAGGAGGCGGGCTTCGATCGCGCGGTTGTCATTGTCACGCAGGACCGTTCGTATGAGAAAAAGCCCTACGAGTTTTTGCCGGCCGCGCGTGCGCGTTATGCCGACTACCCCTATCTGCTCGAGGCTATCGAGACGCGCCACGACCGTTACAACATCCAGCGCATGCACCTGTGGAAGTATGAGCGCGAGGGCCGTGCGCTGGTCGTTGCTCCGCAAAAGCCGGTCGAGGTCGGCCACGTTGAGCACGATTCGGCAAAGCTCCTCGACCTGTATATCCAGGGCCGTCAGGAGGCAAAGCGCCTGCTCGTGGAAATCCAAGAGTTCGTTGAACGCTAACGACGGCGAACCCTCAAAAAATGACAACAGCTAAAGAGCTGGAAAATCACGGCTCGTGGATGACATGTGCAGAAACTCTGGTCGGAGCCAAAATACCTGTTGACTCGTACGGCGAGCGGGGTAATATGGACGGGTTACTTGCAGAGCCCCGTGAATCTCTGTAACAACACGTACTGTACATGGAGGAGTCTAAGTGATTTCGAAATCGACTCACTACGCCAAGCAGGGCGAGGTCCAGCGCAACTGGGTTCTCGTCGACGCCGATGGTGCTGTCCTGGGCCGTCTTGCCACCCAGATCGCAATGATCCTGCGCGGTAAGAACAAGCCCCAGTTCACGCCCAACAGCGACTGCGGCGACTTCGTTGTCGTCATCAACGCCGATAAGGTCCAGCTTACCGGTAACAAGGCCGACACGAAGACCTATTATCGCCACAGCGGCTACAACGGCGGCCTCAAGGCTGAGAGCTTCCGCCAGGCTATGGAGAAGCACCCGGAGAAGGTCATCGAGCGCGCCGTTCGCGGTATGCTGCCCAAGACCACCCTCGGCCGTGCCCAGATGACCAAGCTTAAGGTCTACGCTGGTGCCGAGCATCCGCATGCTGCCCAGAACCCCACGAAGATTGAGCTGGAGGCTTAAAGATGGCTGAGAACACCGTTGTCTACCAGGGTACCGGCCGTCGTAAGAACGCCGTCGCCCGCGTCCGTCTCGTCCCCGGCACCGGCAAGGTGACCATCAACAAGCGTGACGCCGAGCAGTATTTCGGCCGTCATCAGCTCGTTGAGAATGCCCTTGCTCCCTTCAAGGTGACCGACACTGCCGGTCAGTTCGACGTTATCGCTCTGTGCGATGGCGGCGGCATCTCCGGTCAGTCCGGCGCTCTGCGCCTGGGTATCGCTCGCGCTCTTCTGAACGCTGGCGACTACCGTGCTGACCTCAAGAAGGCCGGTTTCCTTACGCGCGATGCTCGCGTGGTCGAGCGCAAGAAGTACGGCCTCAAGAAGGCCCGCCGCGCTCCCCAGTTCTCCAAGCGCTAAGGTTTTATCTCCTTTCGAGATACAATGTACAAGCGGGGCCTGCCGATTGCTCGGCGGGTCCCGCTTTTCTTTTTCGACTAGGGTGGGCGGTTGCATATCGCCTGCTAGGGAAGGAGCAATCCTATGCCCCAGAACATCTTCGGTACCGACGGCGTCCGTGGCGTCGCCAACGCCGACCTCTCGTGCGACCTCGCGTTTCGCCTGGGCCGCGCGGCGACCAAGTTCCTTGGTCCGGATATCTGCATCGGCCGTGACACGCGCCTTTCGGGCACCATGCTCGAGAGCGCTCTGACCGCCGGCATTATGGCCGAGGGCGGCCGTCCGCACTGCTGCGGCGTCATCCCCACGCCTGCCGTGGCACTGCTCACCGTTCAGAACGAGCTCGACGGCGGCATCGTCATCTCTGCTTCGCATAATCCGCCGGAGTTCAACGGCATCAAGTTCTTTAGCCGCAAGGGTATGAAGCTTCCCGATGCTGTCGAGGAAGAGATCAGCGCCTGGGTCATGTCCGAGGAAGCCATGGCTGCCGACACGCTGCCGACCGGTGCCGGCGTGGGCCACATCATCAAGATGAAGGACGCTCGCAAGGCATACGTCGACCACGCCATCGATACGCTTGATGGCCTGAGGCTCGACGGCCTGGTCGTTGCCGTCGACTGCGGCCACGGTGCTTCTTGCCAGACCACGCCCGCCGCGCTGCAGCGCCTGGGCGCCACGGTCCATGCCATCAACACCGATTACTGCGGCACTGACATTAACGTTGAGTGCGGCTCTACGCACCTTGAGCCCCTGCGCGAGCTCGTGCTGCGCACCCACGCCGATATCGGCTTGGCCCACGACGGCGACGCCGACCGCGTGCTGTTCGTGGACAGCGAGGGCAATGAGATCGACGGTGACTACATCCTGGCTATCTGCGGTTCTGATCTCGCCGCTCGCGGCAAGCTCGCCAACTCCGAGATCGTCTCGACCGTCATGTGCAACCTGGGCTTCTCCATCGCTATGAAGGAGCAGGGCTTCGAGATGGTTCAGACCGCCGTGGGCGACCGCTACGTTCTGGAGCGCATGCTCGCGGACGGCGCCGTCATCGGCGGTGAACAGTCCGGCCACATCATTTTCCTGGAGCACAACACCACCGGCGACGGCTTGGTGACGGCTCTGCAGCTTCTGGCCGTGCTCAAGCGCACCGGTCGTACCCTCACCGATCTTGCCGGTATCATGAAGAAGTACCCGCAGGTACTCGTCAACGTGCATTCCGACAACAAGGCCGGTCTGGACGATTGCCAGCCCATCTGGGATGCCGTCGCTGCTGCCGAGAAGGAGCTTGACGGCCGCGGCCGCATTCTGGTGCGTCCGAGTGGCACCGAGCCGCTGGTCCGCGTGATGGCCGAGGCCGAGACGCACGAGCTGACCCAGCGCGTTGTCGACGACATCGTCGAGGTTGTCAAGCGCGAACTTCCCTAATGGTCAAAAACGGGTGCCAAGTGGTAAACTGTTAAGGTTATTTTGGTTGATCGGTATGTCCGAGGGGGAGCATGTTCACTAAAGTCCTAAGGTCTTTTGGTATGCGTGGTCGAGTCCTTACGCTGGATGCTCCCATCTCGGGCGACGTCATTCCGCTTTCCGAGGTAAACGACCAGACGTTTGCCACCGGCCTTTTGGGCCAGGGCGTGGCGATTCAGCCTACGGGTACACGTGTGATTGCTCCGGCTGACGCTAAGGTCGAGGCGATTTTTCCCACGGGTCATGCCGTTGCGCTCAACACGGTCGATGGTCTAGACGTGCTCATCCATGTTGGTTTGGACACCGTTCAGCTCGAGGGCAAACATTTTACTGTGTATGCGCAAGTGGGTGACATCGTCCAAAAGGGCGATGTACTCATCGAGTTCGATCGCGAGGCAATTGCTGCCGAGGGCTACGATGTGACGGTTCCCATCTTGGTGTGTAACTCCGTTGAGTTCTCGAGCATCAAGGGTTCCGTTGGCGAGCATGTCGAGGAGATGGACCAGCTTATCGTCGCGCGTGAGCGCTAGTCGCTCCGCTTGGCCTTTAGCCTACAATTCAAACACGTTTACGGAGGGCACCCTTGAAAGAGGGCGCCCTCCGTGGCAAGATGGGAAACGTCCGAGGCTAAACAGCTTTGGGTCACCGTGGACGGGCAGGGGCCTCGACGCGGTTAGACACGAGACACATATATTACGCGACCTCGCCCTGGTGGCCGCACACGTTGGTTGCGGCCGACGCGGGCCGCGGGCAAGTGCTTGTAAGGGGAGCCTTGCCTCTCTTGTACGAGAAAGGACGCGTAATGAAAATCATTAAAGCTAAAGACTACGAGGATATGAGCCGCAAGGCCGCTAATATCATCTCGGCTCAGGTTATCCTCAAGCCCGATTGCGTGTTGGGTCTTGCCACCGGCTCCACCCCGATTGGCGCTTACAAACAGCTCGCTGCTTGGTACGAGAAGGGCGACATTGACTTTGCCGAGGTCAGCACCTATAACCTGGACGAGTATCGTGGTCTTTCGCACGACGATCCCCAGAGCTATCACTACTTTATGCGCGAGAACTTCTTCGATCACATCAATATCGATCTGAACAACACGCACGTGCCCGATGGCTCCAACCCCGATGCCGCTGCTGCCTGCTCCGAGTACGACAAGATCGTCGCTGCCGCCGGTTACCCCGATCTGCAGCTGCTCGGCATTGGTAATAACGGTCATATTGGCTTCAACGAGCCCGATGACCACTTCTCCAAGGGTACGCACTGCGTCGATCTGACCGAGAGCACCATTCAGGCCAACAGCCGCCTGTTTGACAGCATCGATGATGTGCCCCGCCAGGCCTACACCATGGGTACCCAGACCATCATGTATGCCCGCATGATCCTGGTCGTCGCCAACGGCGAGGCCAAGGCTCAGGCCGTGCATGACATGTGCTATGGTCCGGTTACGCCCGAGTGCCCGGCTTCGATCCTGCAGCTGCACACCAACTGCGTTGTCGTTGCCGACGAGGCCGCCCTTTCGCTCTGCGAGTAGCGCGAATCCTGCAGCTCGACATAGCCTTGCCTAAGGCCTCCGCTTTGCGGGGGCCTTTTTGCTATCCCTTTTCGCCCACTTGACCAAAATCTTGCCGCAAACTTGACGAATGCCGGATGCCCAACAGCTTGATTCATTCTATATCAGATTCTATGCAAAAATGCCACTAGAAGGTCGTAGACGGTAGCGGGTGCTAGGCGAGTTGAATGACATAGCTGAACCTTGTTCATCTGCGTTACACTGCCGCTTAGATGGGACAAGCTGACAAGCTCATTTACCTGCTTAAAGACCGATTAGTCGGGGGATTAATAACAATCGGCCCTCGCTGTACAAAAACTTGCCGCTTGCGTACCAAAAGACAACCTAAAACACAAGGTCGCTCTATTCATAGCGCGGCTTGTATGGTCTTGCGGCTACAGTGTCCATACGGTCGAGTTGAGGAGCGGGCATGGTAAACGATTTGAGCGGTATAGACGACCTCGAGCTGATGCCGCTGGGCGGAGGCTATATGGTGCGACGCGAACGCTTGATGAATGAGCTTATCGCCAAGGGCCGAAAGGCCGGCATCGTGGTTCTTTATGCGCCCGACGGGTTTGGGAAGACCTCGGTGCTGCTGCAGTACACCCATGAGGTTAAATGCGACCCGACTCGAGGTCCCGTGCGGATTATCGAGGCCGATCGCGCCACTGGGCGCGAGGTGTTTATGCAGCTCGAGGTGGTTATCGAAGAACTCAAAGACAAACCGCACTCCCTTATCGCGATTGATAATGTGCCAAACCTCGATCAGCACGATACCGAAGACCTCATCGACAGGATTCGCGGCCTGCGCGCTATGGGGGTAGGGGTCTTTATCTCCTGCCGTCCTTCAAATCGTCAGCTGATTCATGGGCTGGGCGATTCGGTTAAGATCAACGCGCAGATGCTCAAGGTGCATGCCTATGAGTATTCGGCGTGGGCATCGGCGTTTTCGATCAGCACATCGCTCGACTTTTATCAGCTCACGCAGGGCGTGCCCGAGCTCGTTTCGGCATTGCAGACGGGTCTGTATGGCCAAGGTGACGTAGCCGGTCTGCTCGAAAACGAGATTGTCAACGTATATGGCGCGGCACTTGTCGATCTGGCTTCGCTCGACAATAATGCGCTGTTTTGCGTGGCATGTCTCATGGTTTTGATGGGCGAGGGCAATATCGCAGAACTCGAGGCCTGTGGGGTGAGGCTGTCGATGGTCGACCAGTCCTATTTTGTGCGCGACTACCCGATCTTTGGCTTGGATCCCGCCGAGCGGAGTTTTACGTGTCTGGGCACGGAGGATAACGGACGCTTGCGCTTGCGTAAGTTGGTGGCCGAGGTCCGCCCCGAACTTGTTCCGAGGGCGGCCCGGATTTTGCTTAAGGCGGGCCGATGCGATGCGGCGATGGGCCTGGCGGACGCCTTTTTGGACCGTGAAGCGGTCCTTGAACTTGCTGGGCAGTATGGGGTCGATCTGGCTCTGACGGGGCACGGGGCCGATATCTGCCGAGCGGCGCTGGGCACGATCGATGCCGACGATCCGGCTCCAGAGCCAACGCCTGCCGAAGCGCTTGGCGTATATCTGGCAGCGGTCAGCGTGTCCAATACAAAGCTCGCTCGCTATATGGCATCGGTCGTCGAACGCGGGGGCGAACGGGCGGCCTGCGAAATAGACCCTGTTTCATGGAGGGTGGCCCAGGCGCTGACGGCTGTTTGCTATGGGGACAACGGGCTTGGGCTTCCTACGAACCTGGCCGTGCCAGAAATAGAGACGTCCCACACCGCACTCGACATGCTGTCCGCGCATATCGAGGTCAAGCGCTGCCTGACCGAGCGGGGAGATGACGGCGGCGTTCTACAGCAGCTCAAAACGAGCAAGGCCTACGACTGCGAGCTCGACATCGCGGGGATTGTTATACGGGCCGATAGTATGCTGGTGGAGCTCTTTGACGGGTCGTTTGCGGGAACCGACGAGCGCGACGACGAGATGACGGTGGTGCGGGAGGCGCTCGACGTACGTGGGCTTAAGGCGATGGCTATCTGGGTGCGCATGGTGTTGGCGGCACGGCGGCTCCTTTCCGGCTTGCCGGTAACCGACGATGCGGCGTTCAACGAGCTCGATCGTTTTGCCGTGCGCATGCGCGACAACCAGATTCAGCTGTTTGGCCTGTTGCTAGAAGGCTGGCAGTCGCTGGCAGAGGGACGGCCGGTCAATGCAAAGTTCCGTGCGGTCCAAGTGCTCAAACTTGCCGAGGAGTCGATTGCGTACATGCGCGATAACGCATTGCTGCTGGAGCGCGCGGCATATCTACGTAACACCTCGATGGTTTCGGTGCGCGAGGAAGCGGAGTTGCTCGATATAAGCCAGACGCAGGTTGGTGGAGCGGAGGCCTGGATGGTGGCGCTGCATTTGGCCTGTGCGGGCCGAGACAGCGACCTTGCGGCCTGGATGTCCATGAATCGTGCGGGGATTCTAGAGCCATCGTATCGGCTCTTTGCGCGCCTTGCCATGCATTGTCTGGGCGAGCCGGCGGGCAGGATACGCAAGAAGCTTCCCGTGCGCGAGCTGTCGCGGTACTCGCTGCGCGACGATTTGGAAGGGGAGGGCGAGCGTCTGTTCCAGGCCGGCGAGGCTGAAGCCGTTGATACCATCGACCATATCGAGATTCGCATGTTTGGTGCGTTTCGCGCCGAGCGCGACGGGTTTCCCATCACGGACAAAATGTGGCGCCGCAAGAAGGCGGCGACGCTTGCCGAGCGGCTTGCGCTGGGCATGGATGCGCTCGTCGATCGTGAGACGCTGGCCATGGAGCTGTGGCCCCATGCCGAGTTCAATAGCGCCCGCAACAATCTGTACTCGACGATATCGCGCTTGCGGTCGGCTTTGGGGCCGACGCCAGACGGCAAGTCGTGTGTGCTCATCCAAAATGAATGCATCGGACTCAACGGCGACTACGTCAAGACCGATGTACGGCTGTTTGACCAGATAAGCCGCGAGGTTTTGGGAAATCGCACGGGTGCGCGCGGGCCCCATCTGGTCGAGTTGTGCCTTAAGATTGAGCAACTTTATGCCGGACCGCTGTATGTCCCCAATGGCTGTAATCCCACCTACTTTTTGCGTATGCGACGCATTATGCAGTCAAAGTACATCGATTGCATGATTAAGGGAGCAAATGCCGCTCTAGAAGAAAACGATCTGCAGTCGGCGATTTGGCTGGCGGAGTCGGGGCTTCGGCAGGAAACGTCGCGTGAGGATATGGTGCGCTGCGCCATGCGCGTCTACAGCGCGGCGGGGCGGCGGCGCGATATCGTCGAGCTGTACAGCGGGCATATGCACCACCTGAGGGAGCAGGTCAATGGCGTGCCCGAGCCCGAGACGCGGCGTCTATACGAGCGCTTGGTGGAGGGTCGGCTCAACCGCGTGCTGGTCGAGCGATAAAAAACGGGCGCCCGAAGTACTTGGGCACCTGTAAGCTTGCTATATGTTGGCTCGCCGGATCATTGACTCTTAGACGAGCTTGATCTTCTCGATGTCCTTGCGCGAGGACTCGCGATACAGCGAGAACTTGCGGCCGATGACCTGGACGACCTCGGCGTGGCAACGCTCGGCGAGCTCCTCGGCGGCCTCGCGGGCAGAAAGGCTGGAGCCGTCCAGCACAGAGCACTTAACGAGCTCGTGCTTCTCCAGATAGGCGACTGTCTGCTCGACGGTGCCCTCGTTGACGTCGGACTTGCCGATGATGATGGCGGGGTTGAGGTGATGGGCCATGCTGCGAAGCTGCTTGACCTGTGCTCCTGTCAGTGCCATGGGTTCTCGCTTTCTATGTATGGGGCGCCCCACGACGGGGCCTTAATCTACGTGAGCTGTCCCACGATAGCGCAGGAACGGCGCGGTGTGGGGCGCGTTTGCCCAGTTCAAAAAGAATGCGGATGCCGAGTGAGTGGGCGGTGCGGGCTGCGAACAGGCTATGAGCTGGGCGCAGAGACCGGCTCCCATGCAATAAACGCCCAACGAACCTTGCGGACATGATCGAGCATATAGCGCCCCTGCGGCACGCCCTTGGAGCCCGGCTCACCGGCATGGGGGTTCCCAATCATGTGCTGGGCGATGTAGTCGCGCAGACGGTCGACCTTATCCTCGTTGCCATGCTCGAGCATACGGGAAAAATCTGCTACGCCCGCTTCAAGGTTATCGAAGGTATCGCGACGAGGCGATTCAAAGTACGTAACCTGCGGCAGGGCACCCATCTGAATGAGGATATTAAAAGCATACACAAAGCCATTACTGCAGGTAACCGAGGCACCGATGGCGTTCATCAGGTGCAGGTCATAGCGCGGGCTGGAGTTGGCGACCATCGTGACAGCACAATGCCGACGAGCCGTACGATCAAGCTTGGCAAGCGCGCCTTTTAGATTGGTCGTCGTAACCGACCGACTGGCAAAGGCAACATCCACCGCTTTCGCGACCGGTCCAACCAAATCCCAATCATCATCCCAAGCAAGCTCAAGCGGCGTTATGCGCCCCTCGAGCCCGTAATACTCAATGCCGGCATCAAGCGTGCCCAGCATAGCGGGGGAGAAGTCGGCAGCAATCACAGGATGCCCAGCCTGAGCAAGCGGAATAGCAATCGACCCAGCCCCACACCCCATATCCAGCACGGATTCACCAGGCTTTAACGCCAACAGCTTTATAAAATCTCGGGCATACGGAGCAGTCTCAAGCGGCCGAAAATGCCGAGCCCTTTTATCCCACTCAAAAGAATCATCAGCCCGCCGCCGATCAGCTTGCAGACGCATCCACTCCTGATTCCAATCAACAGAAAGAAGCTCAGAGCGAGCATCCCCATCAACCACGGGCCAACCTCCTAGCAACAAAAAAGCGACTCCTCCTAAAAGAAGAGCCGCAACCAGCATATATCAGAAAGAACCGTTCCAACGCCAAACCGCCCTTACAACCAAGGCGGGCAGGAGCGAAGCGACTGCCATACGGGATAGAACCCAACTGAGGTCCCGTTGTGCGGGAGCCCCGGGGAGGGCAAATATATAAGGTCGATCGCGAGTTCCGCACGAGCCGGAGAGCACTTAATGTGCTCTCCGTGCGAGTCAGGACTGTCCGAGCAGGCGACCTTATATATTTGCCCTCCCCGGGGCTCCTCGCCCGAACCCCTCAGCTAGTTCTTCAGCGAGTTCAGCGGCGCCGGGAAGCGTCCGCCACGGTGGGCAAGCACGGTGCCGGCGTTGGGGTTCACCGGCATGATGGGCGCACGGCCAAACAGGCCGCCGTACTCGACGCAGTCGCCCACGCCCTTGCCGATGGCAGGAATCACGCGGACGGCCGTGGTCTTGTTGTTGATGACGCCGATGGCCATCTCGTCGGCGATGATGCCGGCGATGGTCTCGACCGGGGTGTCGCCGGGGATGGCGATCATGTCCAGGCCAACGGAGCACACGCAGGTCATGGCTTCGAGCTTCTCGAGCGAAAGCGCGCCGGCCTCGACGGCGGCGATCATGCCGGCGTCCTCGGACACGGGGATGAAAGCGCCCGAGAGGCCGCCCACGCTGGAGCTGGCCATGACGCCGCCCTTCTTGACGGCATCGTTGAGCATGGCGAGCGCACAGGTCGTGCCCGGGCCACCGCAGGTGCCCACGCCGATGATCTCGAGGATGCGGGCAACGGAGTCGCCGATGGCAGGCGTGGGAGCCAGTGACAGGTCGACAATGCCTTTCTCGACACCCAGACGGCGGGCTGCCTCGCGGCTCATGAGCTCGCCGGCACGGGTGATCTTAAAGGCGGTCTGCTTGATCTTCTCGGCGACTTCCATCATCGATGCGGAGCCGGGGAGCGTCTCCAAGGCAGCAGCCATAACGCCGGGGCCCGAGACGCCCACGTTGATGACGGCGTCGGCCTCGCCACCGCCGTGGACGGCGCCCGCCATAAACGGGGAGTCCTCGACCATGTTGGCAAAGCAGACAAATTTGGAAGCGCCGACGGAGTCCTGGTCGGCCGTGAGCTTGGCGGCGTCGATGATGGTCTGGGCGGCCATGAGCACGGCGTCCATGTTGATGCCGGCACGCAGGCTAGCGACGTTGACGCTGGAGCAGACGCGGCTGGTGGTGGCGAGCGCCTGGGGGATGGACTGGATGACGCGGCGGTCGGCGTCGCCGATGCCCTTCTGGACGAGTGCGGAGAAGCCGCCCAGGTAATCGATGCCGAGCGTCTCGGCCGCGCGGTCGAGGGCATGCGCGATGAGGGTGAGGTCCTCATCCTTGCAGCACGCGGCGATCTGCGCCACCGGGGTGACGGAAACACGCTTGTTGACGATGGGGATACCGTACTCGCGCTCGAGGTTCTCGGCGGTCTCGACCAGGTGCTCAGCCGTGTGCGTCACGTGGTCGTAGATCTTCGTGCACATGCGGTCGAGGTTCTCGTCGCCGCAACCCATGAGCGAAACACCCATGGTGATGGTCCTGATGTCGAGGTTCTGCTCCTCAACCATGCCGCGGGTTTCCGCGATTTCTGCGGGCGTGATCGCCATCCTTGCGCTCCTATCTGCCAAAACGAGCATAATCTTATCTATTCTAACGTGCCGCACGTGCCAAGTGGCGCATGCGGCACGTTTTGGTGCTCGGTTGTTTCCGTTGTGTTACTGCCCAAAGACCTCTTCGGCGATACGGGCGCTTTCGGCGGCGTCCTTGGCGTAGTAGTCAGCGCCGATCTGCTTGGCGTATTCGGGGGTGAGCACGGCGCCGCCCACGATGATCTTGACGCCCGGCACCTCGGCATGAAGCAGCTTGATGGTCTCCTCCATGGCGACGACCGTGGTAGTCATAAGCGCCGAGAGGCCGACGAGTTTGATATCGCGCTCCTTGACGGTCTTGAGTACCTCCTGCGGATCGACGTCGCGGCCCAGGTCAAAGACGGTGTAGCCGTAGTTATCGAGCAGCATTTTGACGATGTTCTTGCCAATATCGTGGATGTCGCCTTTAACGGTGGCCACGCAGATCTTGCCCTTGTCGGCAATCTCGCCGGCGGGCATCAGGCGCTTGATGGTGTCGAAGCCCACGCGTGCGGCCTCGGCCGAGGCCATAAGCTGCGGCAAGAAGAACTTGCCCTGGTCAAAGAGGACGCCAACTTCGTCGAGGGCGGGGATAAAGTGATTGTTGATGAGGTCCATGGCATCGTGGTCTGCCAGCAGACGCTCGGTCTCGGCCGCGATCTCGCCCTTGCGGCCCGAGACGACCATGCGACGAATCGGGTCGTCGTTGCCGTCGGTGCCGGCGGTGCCCGCGGCAGGCGCGGCATCACTCGATGCGGCCTGAGCTGCTGCCGGGTTTGCGGCGATCTTATACGGATCGGTCCAGCCGGCGTAGCGCTCGATGTATCCGGTCGAGCCCTCGTCCTCAACGCTCAGGACGCGATAGCTGTATACGGTATCCATAAAGCGCTTAGAGCCCGGGTTCATGATGGGGGCGTCCAGACCCGCGCCAAAAGCGGCAGCCAAAAAGACCGAGCCCAGCAGCGGGCGGGCAGGCAGGCCAAAGCTGATGTTCGACACGCCGAGCGCGCATTTGACGCCCAGACGCTCCTTGCACAGGGACATGGCGCGCAGGATCTGTTCGGCCTGGCGTTGATTGGTCGAGGCGGTCATGACCAGGCAGTCGATGAGGATGCGGTCCGGGCCAATGCCGTAACGGGCAGCCTCGGCCACGATGTGCTCGGCGATGGCGAAGCGAGCCTCGGCGGTATCGGGGATGCCGCCTTCGTCGAGCGTAAGGCCGACAACGTTGGTGCCGTAGTGGGCGACCAGCGGAAAGATCTCATCCATGATCTGCTGCTTGCCATTGACCGAGTTGATGATGGGCTTGCCGGCGTAGCGGCGCACGGCGGCCTCGACAGCGGCGGGATCGGTGGAGTCGATCTGCAGCGGCAGCAGCGTGGAGCCCTGGAGCTGCTCGGTGGCCTGTTGGATGATCTTGACCTCGTCGATCTCGGGCAGGCCGACGTTGACGTCCAGGATGTCGGCGCCCTGTTCCTGCTGGCTGATGCCCTGGCTCACGACGTAGTCCAGGTCGCCGTCGCGCAGGGCCTGCTGCAGGCGCTTTTTGCCGGTGGGGTTGATGCGCTCGCCGATGACGGCGATCTTGTGGCCGTCGCAGGGAAGGTCCACGACCGTTTGGGCGCTCGTGACCGACATGCTGGGCTTGCGGCGGCGCGGGCTGGGCGTGTGGTTGTCGATAAGCGTGCGCAAGGCCGCCATGTGCGCCGGCGTGGTGCCGCAGCAACCGCCCACGACGCTCACACCGTCGGCGATCATGCCGGCGACGGCCTCGGCGTATTCGGGGGCTTGGATATCAAAGACGGTGTTGCCGTCGTCGTCTACATGGGGGAGTCCTGCATTAGCCTGCACCATAACGGGCTTGTCGGTAACGGTGAGCATACGTGCGGCGAGTCCTCGGAGCTCGGCCGGTCCTTGGCTGCAGTTGATGCCCAAAACGTCGGCACCGATGGCGTCGAGCGTGATGGCGGCGACCTCGGGGCTCGTTCCTAGGAAGGTACGGCCGTCTTCCTCAAAGGTCATGGTGGCAAAGACGGGCAGGTCGGAGTTCTCGCGGCAGGCGAAGACAGCCGCCTTGATCTCGGCCAGGTCGGTCATGGTCTCGATAATAAAGAGGTCCACACCCGCGGCGACGCCGGCGCGCACTTCCTCGGCAAAGAGGTCGTAGGCCTCGTCGAAGCTCAGAGTACCCAGGGGGCGAAGCAGCGCGCCGATGGGGCCGATATCGCCGGCGACGTAGCGGGCGCCGGCCTCGCGGGCGCAGGTGACGGCCGCGGCAAAGACGTCTGCCACGGTGGCAGCACCGTCGAGCTTGTGGGCGTTGGCGCCAAAGGTGTTGGCGGTGATCACGTCACAGCCAGCCTCGACATATTGACGTTGGATATCGGTGATAACCTGGGGTTCCTCAAAGTTGAGCAGCTCGGGCAGGGCGCCCGCCTTCATGCCAGCGGCCTGCAACATGGTGCCCATGCCGCCGTCGAACAGCAGGTGTCCCGTGCCATCGATGGCCGCACGCAGGCGATCGTCCTTAATGCGCAGATCGTCGATCGTGCGCGTCTTGTACGTGGCACCGTTGCGACGTGCGGCATCAACAGGTGCCGCCAATGCAGTGCCGTCAGAATCATGAGTGATAAGCGGAGTAAACATCGAGGGCTCCTAATGGCTGGAATAGCAGGTGGTGTGGGCGGCGCGGAAGCGGCAGTGCTCGCGCATGCGGCAGATATTGCAGGTGGGGCGGCTCTGGGCGTCGTGGACTTCGCCTTCGAACAGACCGATCACCGCGGTCACGCTCTTGGTGGGCATGAGCAGGCTGGTGGGTGTGACGGTAAGCCCGATGAGCCGCGTGGCGTTGAGCGCATTGACGATCGAGCGCTGGGCCGAGAGCGGGCAGTCGCCGTAGCCGGGACTAAAGCGCCAGTTGCCGGCGAGCCCATGAACGGCGGCGTCCGTCTTGACCTGCTGGTCCATTTGCTCAACGGCGGCTTCTACGTAAGCGGAGCACGCGGCGTCGAGCACGGCGCCCTCCAGGGGATGTTGGGCTCCCGTGGTGCGCAGGCGACGCTCGGCGTCCATGCCGAGGGTGCATGCCATGAGCGCGGCAAAGCGGGCATCTTTGAGATGTCGATAGATATCGCGACCCCGCAGCTCAACGTTGGTGCCGACCAAGCGAATGCAAGGTTCTCCCTGCTCGTCCACACCCGTGGCATCGACGGCAAACACGCGGCGCACGCCACGGGGCTCAATGTCCAATTCCAGACGCTCGACCACAAGCTCAATACGCTGCGACAGCTCGGGCTCAATCTGTTGGCCGCCGTAGCCCAGATACCGCAGCATCTCGGCACGGTCGACACGGGGATGGTGCGCAGCATCGACACGGTAAAGCGCCGGCGACGCAAGGTCGGCCGGCACTTCGACAGCGGTTGTATCGATGTGCGGTTTTTCCATTACCCCAGGCGCTCCATAATGGTCGCGGCGATCGCAGGACGGTTCATAGTGTACAGGTGCAGGCCGTCGGCGCCGTGCTCCTTGAGGTCGCAAAGCTGGCGGGCTGCATAATCTACACCAGCTGCCTGCAGGCTCTCGGGGTCATTCTCGTACTTGGCGAGAATCTTGATGACGGGGGAGGGCAGCGACGCGCCGCACATAAAGACCATGCGGCTGATCTGTGACTTGCCCATAAACGGCATGATGCCCGCGGTAATGGGCACGGTGATGCCGGCCTTGTCGGCAAGCTCGCGAAAACGGTAGAAGCACTCGTTATCAAAGAAGAGCTGCGTCACAAAGAAGCTCGCGCCAGCGTCCTGTTTTTGCTTGAGGTGTTCGACCGAGAGGTTGAGATCCTCACAGGCAATGTGGCCCTCGGGGTAGGCTGCGGCGCCCACGCAAAAGCCGGCGTCGACGAGCTCGGGGATGAGGTCGCGGGCGTAGGCGTAGTCCGAGGCGGGCTTGTCGTCCTCGGTCGCGCCGGCAGGGAGATCGCCACGCAGGGCCAGGATGTTTTCCACGCCGGCGGTGCGATACTCGTCGATCTTGGCGGCGATATCGGCGTGCGACCGGCCCACGCAGGTAAGGTGTGCCACCGAGGGCGTGTCGAATTCGCTCGTAATCATATGCGCGATGGGGGCGGTGGCGGCACCGTTGCCCGAGCCGCCGGCCGAGCAGGTGACCGAGACAAAGCTCGGCGAAAGCTTGCACAGATTGCCTGCCACTTCGCGAGCCGTGTCGAGGGTGAGCTCGCCCTTGGGCGGGAACATCTCAAACGAAACGGGCGCGGTGCCCTGGGATGCTGCCTGCTTAAAAACCTCGTCGACGCGCATATCGTGCTCCTCTAGATACGTAATAGTGTGATGTGTTGTAAGGATTCTACAGCACCACTGTGTCACGGTGGAGTTTCACTCGTTATTCGGGGATACCAATCAAAGATGCCTTGCTATCGGCTTTCTCTATAACAGAGCGGCTAATCTAGGCACGGACTATAAAGACTGGTATCTGATGCAAAATACCAGTTAATAGAGCTCCATCCCAAATTGACTACCCTTAAACCATGGGGAGAGGTCTGCAATTTATGCAGTTGATTGGCTGTTGAGGGTGGCAACGCCGCCTCGATAGGGTAACCTCATTGATTGGTTTCGCGACAGCAACATAACGGTAATGTCGCGGAAACACGGCGAGTCTAAGCTATGACTCGTTCGTTAGTAATCAACACCGCTTCTCACGCGGTGCCGATACGAAGGGAGTTCCGTATGGCCGAACTTACTGACCGCTTCGGGACCATGGTGTTCTCTGAGGAAGTCATGAAGGACTACCTCCCCAAGGACATTTGGAAGCGCCTTGCTGCAACCCTCGAGGGCGGTGAGCCGCTCGACCTGGATGTGGCCAACGCCGTTGCCCATGCCATGAAGGTCTGGGCCATCTCCAAGGGTGCGACGCACTATGCGCACTGGTTCCAGCCGCTTTCGGGCATTACTTCCGAGAAGCACGACAGCTTCCTGGAGCCCAACCACGACGGCACCGCCATTACCAAGTTTACGGGCAAGAACCTCATCCAGGGCGAGCCCGATGCCTCCAGCTTCCCCAACGGCGGCCTGCGCGCCACCTTCGAGGCCCGTGGCTACACCGCTTGGGATCCCACTAGCCCCGCCTTTATCAAGGACGACGTCCTGTGCATCCCCACGGCTTTCTGCTCCTACACGGGCGAGGCCCTGGACAAGAAGACCCCGCTGCTGCGCTCCATGACCGCGCTCTCGCGTGAGTCCAAGCGCGTTTTGGCGCTGTTTGGCAAGACCCCCAAGAAGGTCGTTCCTTCCGTGGGCGATGAGCAGGAGTACTTCCTGATCAAGAAGGACGCCTACCGCAAGCGCAAGGACCTGGTCATTACCGGCCGCACCCTCTTTGGCGCCGCTCCCTGCAAGGGTCAGGAGCTCGAGGAGCACTACTTTGGCGCTATCCGCCCCACCGTCTCGGCCTATATGAAGGATCTGGACGATGAGCTGTGGGCGCTTGGCATTCCCGCCAAGACCAAGCACAACGAGGTTGCTCCCTGCCAGCATGAGCTTGCCCCCGTCTATGGCGAAGTCAACGAGGCCATCGACCAGAATCTGGTCATGATGGAGAAGATGAAGCTCATCGCCTCCCGCCATGACTTGGTCTGCCTGCTGCACGAGAAGCCCTTTGAGGGCATCAATGGTTCGGGCAAGCACAACAACTGGTCGCTTGGCACCGAGTCCGAGAATCTGCTCGATCCGGGCGACACCCCGCTCGACAACCTGCAGTTCATCGTCTTCCTCACCGCGGTGATCGAGGCCGTCGATAACTATCAGGAGCTCCTGCGTGCCTCCGTTGCCTCGGCCGGCAACGATCATCGTCTGGGCGCCAATGAGGCCCCTCCGGCGATTATGTCCATCTTCCTGGGCGACCAGCTTACCGAGGTCGTCGAGAAGATCATCGATGGCAAGGCTTCCGTCCATGCCACGCGCGGCGTGCTCGACCTGGGCGCCGATACCCTGCCCAAGCTGATGCAGGACAACACCGACCGCAACCGCACCTCCCCGTTCGCCTTCACCGGCAACAAGTTCGAGTTCCGTGCCTGCGGCTCCGAGCAGAACGTCTCCGACTCCAACCTGGTGCTCGATGCCGCCGTGGCCAAGTCGCTCAAGTCCTTCGCCGACGCGCTTGAGGGTACGCCCGAGGATGAGTTCCAGGACGCCGCGCTCGAGTACTGCAAGAAGGTCCTGACCGACCACCAGCGCATCCTCTTCTCCGGCGATGGCTACTCCGACGAGTGGCCCGTCGAGGCCGAGAAGCGCGGCCTTGCCAACAACAAGACCACGGCCGACGCCCTGCCCGCCTTTGTTTCCGATAAGGCCATTGCGCTCTTTGAGGAGACGGGTGTCCTGACCAAGGCCGAGGCCCAGTGCCGCTACGACTGCAAGCTCGAGAAGTACAACAAGCTCATGAACATCGAGGCTACCACGATGGTTCGCGAGGCGCGTCGTACCTATCGCCCGGTCATTACCGCCTATGCCACCAAGGTCGCTAAGGGCCTTGAGACTATTCGTGCCGCCGGTGCCGAGGCCGCCATGCAGTGCGAGCAGAACACGCTCAACAAGCTCTGCAACGGTATCACCACCATCAACGACTCCATCAAGGCGCTCGACGCCGTGCATCAGAAGGCTGAGGCCCTCGATGGCCAGGAGCAGGCCAACGTGTACGCGCACGAGGTCGTTCCCGCTATGGATGCGCTGCGTGCCGCCGTGGACGCCATGGAAGAGATCGTGGCAGCCGATTACTGGCCGGTCCCGACCTACGACGACATCCTGTTCTACGTGTAGAGCGTAACTGACATATCGTCACGGTATTGAGCCGGGGTCCGCATTACGCGGGCCCCGGTTTTTGTTTGCGAAGAGCGCTTAGGAGTCCGTTTTGCAACTGATTCGCCCACGTAATAAGGGGGCGAGGGCAAAAAACGTCAAATATGAGTACTGTCACAAGTCCTGTAGCATTATCTTTTTGCAAAATATGCAGTATTACGCAACATATGTCCAAGTACTTAGCTGATAAACGCCTGCAATTCTTTCGCCGTAGGACACCTGACGTCTAAATCGATTTCTGAAGGCATGAAATCGCTGTTACTAAATCGGTAACAGTACTCATATTTGCCATTTTTTGCCCATGGTCCATCGGAAGATGCCGGGATCCGCACCCTGCCGGGTCCGAATCCCGGCATATCGGTAGCAAAAAGCCCGCTACCGAATTGGTAACGGGCTTCACATTTCAAATGGTGCCCCCAGCGGGATTCGAACCCGCGATATCCACCTTGAAAGGGTGGCGTCCTTGGCCGCTAGACGATGGGGACAGCGGGAAAGAGTATAGCAGACTTTTTTAGTCGTTCACATATCGTTGGCAAACTGAAAAACCACCACAAAGGTGCCTGTCCCCTTTGTGGTGGTGGGGCGCTAGGGGAGGAGCTTCATCGCGGCGTCGTGGGCGGCGTGCTCGTAGGTGTCGTCGAGGGGTTTGAGCGGCAGCAGAGCGTTGGCCTGCGCGTCGCCACGGCGCTCGAGGGCGTGGACGATGAGCCAGTCGGCGAGCTCGGGGTTCTTGGGCAGTGCCGGTCCGTGTAGGTACGTGCCGATGACGCCCTTGTAGATGAGACCCTCAAAGCCATCGTCGCCGTTGTTACCGGTGCCCGTGACGACAGACGTTCCGAGCGGCGTGGCATCGGCGTCCAAAAGCGTGCGCCCGCCGTGGTTCTCGAATCCCACAAAGGGCTCGGGTGCCAGGTCGGTTTTGACGGCGACGTTGCCGATCAGGCGGTCGGAGCCGCGCACAGTCTCGGCGGCAATGACGCCCAGACCCTCAATGCGATCGTCGCCCATGTAGTACGAACGGCCGAGCAGCTGATAGCTGCCACAGATGGCAAGCAGTGTGCCGCCATCCTCAACATAGGCCGCGACCTTGTCTTTTTGAGCGAGCAGCTCGTGTGCCACAGCCAACTGGTCGCGATCGGAGCCGCCGCCCATCATGACGATATCGGCGTCGGTCAGGTCGAGCACCTCGCCCATGTGGACCTCGTCCACGCGCACGGGAATGCCGCGCCAGGCGCAGCGGCGTTCGAGCGCGATAACGTTGCCGCCGTCGCCATAGAGGTTGAGCGCATCGGGATACAGGTAGACGATGCGCAACGGGCGCGAAAGCTCGACCGGCGCGACGGCGGAAGGGATGGCGTTGCCATCGGCGCGGGCCACGACGCGCCCGGCAACAACGTCGGCGGTGGCGCCCTTAAGCTCGTCGAGCTCCTTGACCAGCGGCGGGAAGGCCGTGTAGTTAGCGACGGCGTAGAAAGTGTTGCCGGCAGCCTCGTCTGCCACGGTGCCAATTGCCTGCGCGACGTCCGAGATAATTGCGGCATTGATGCCGGCGTACTTGAGACGTACCTGCATATCGTGTGCACGCGTGCCGCCGGCAAAGGCGACAAGCCCTGGGGTATCGGCGATGCGCTCGAAGTCGACGTCGTAGATCCAGGAGACATCGTGGCCGTCGGCACTGTTGTCGTTCAGGAAGAAAGCGCAGAGCCTGCCGCCTGCCGTTTTAATAGACTGGATCTGGCGATCGAAGCCCACGGGATTCTTGGCCAGGTTTGCCTCGACGGTACGGCCGGCGATCTCCCAGCGGCCCATGCGTCCGCCGGCGGGCACGTAGGCATCGAGCGTGGGCTGCAGGTGCGCCGTATCCACGCCTAACTCATGTGCGGCAAAGAATGCGGCGGCAACGTTGTAGACCATGTACAGGCCGTTGTAGCGCGTGGCGATGTGCGCGGCTGGTGCGTTGGAATCAGATCCAAACACCAGGTCAAAACCATAGCCATCGCGACTGAGCTCCACATTCGTTACGCGGCGGACCAGTGCGGGGCGTGCCCAACCGCACGAGGGGCAATGGTAGGCGCCGAGTTGACCATACTGTACGTAGTCGTACTCCAACGGGGCGTTGCACTGCGAGCAAAAACGCGAGTCGCTGATGCGGTCAGACTCGGTGTCGGTGGCGCCATCGATGCCAAAGGCAATACTCGCGTTGGGAACGCGCGCGGCAATCGAGGCGCACAGCGGGTCATCGGCGTTGTAGATGAGTGTCGTTGCCGGCGAAAGCTCCAGCGCGTGGGCGATGACCTCTTGGGTGTGATCGATCTCGCCATAGCGATCTAGCTGGTCACGGAACAGGTTGAGCAGCACGAAGTACGTCGGCTTGAGCTTGGGCAGGACGCGCACGGTGTAGAGTTCGTCGCACTCAAAGACGCCTACGCGCTTGCCGCTGCCGGCACGCTTGAGGCCGCTGCGCGCCTCGAGCAGTGCGCCCACCACGCCCGGCTCCATGTTGTTGCCGGCGCGGTTGCATACCACGGTGGCGCCGCTGGCGGCAACGGCGTCGGCGATCAGGTTCGAAGTGGTGGTCTTACCGTTGGTGCCGGTGATCACCACGCTGCGGTCGACAAGGCCCGCGAGGTCGCTCAGCAGCTTGGGGTTGATCTTCATGGCGATGCGGCCGGGGAGTACGCCGCCCTGGCGCTTAAGGACGGAGCGCAGCCCCCAGCGGGCGATATCGCTCGAGGTGCAGGCGAGAGATGAGCGGAGGTTCATGAAACCGTTCCTAACGTAAACGACATGGTCGGGTTGAGTGCATCACTAAAATCCGTAGCGGCGCGCAAATTCCTGGGCAAGCTGCGACACGTCTTCGCAGGCATTGGCCCAGGGGGCAAAGTCGGGAGTGTCCGAGATGATGCCGTCGGCTTCCCAAACTGCTTGGTGCGAAAGGTCCCAGGGATCGTGTGGCTCGGGCCGGCAGGGAAGGTATGGCGTCTGATACATGGGGTTCAGCAAAAAGAACGCGCCACCCTCGCAGCGGTTGGCAAACTCGCGCAGGGCGCGTGTCGCCGGACGCATCTTGTTTGTTTTGAACAGCAGAATCGTACGGGCGAGCAGGTACCAGGGAGAGTTCTCGAGGGCATCGGCCCCCATCTGCTCCTCGAGCTGGTGGGCCAAGGCAAAAAAGTCGTCCTGGTCTTCCAGGCGTGCGAGGGCAAGCAGTACGGTGCCGGCGGCACGGGTGGGATAGCCTTCTGCCTTAAGGGCGCGTCGGGCATAGTTGGCGGCAGCGCGGTAGCGGGCACTCGCCATGCACAGCTGCGAGATGGCCTCGAGCGTGTGGAGCCACCCGATAAGAGCCGGCTCGCTTACGGTGAGATCGGCCGCCGTCACGCCGTCCGTCAAAACCTTGTTGGCCCAGTAGTGTGGGGCCTCCATGTCGAACCCGGGCACGCTTTGCCGCAGGTAATCGGCCGTGGTCGCCTCGAGTTTCATCAGGTCGCCCAGGCAGGCATCGACGGGCGTGTCCGCCAGGATGATGGCGAGCAGCTGGGCATCGAGGACATACGCATCGACGCGGACGATCTTGAGCAACTCATCGCGCATATCGTCGAACAGGCGGTTGCGCGTCTGCTCAAACTCCTCGTCACTGCCCATGTCCTCGATGCGATGGAGCTCATCGAGCAGGTGGCGATGAACTCCGGCATAGGACAGCAGCGCCTGGGCATGCTCGGTCTGCGCATACTTATGAGGGTTGACGCTCACGTCGTTATGGACAAGCTCGCGTGCTGCATCGGTGAGCTCGGGGTGCGACGCAACGTAGGCGCGCTCCAGGTAGGCGGGGATGTAGACGCTCGGATCCATTAGAGGTCCCCTCCCTTAAACGGCAAGCCCTGCTCGGCCGCCCGCAGGATGCGCTCATCGATCTGGGAGCGCACGATATCGTTGGTGGCGACCCAGGCGGCAAAGCTGGCGTTGTCGGGGGCGCCCAAGCCCTCCTGCAGTACCGGCGTCGCCTCGGACAGCGCAAGGACAAGCTCGTCGGTGGAGCCCACGCCCACGTTGACGCGGGCATAGACGCCATCGGGAAACTCGGTTTGGAAGTAGAGTGCCTCGGCTGCGTGCGGGCACGAGCGTGCAAGGATGCGCAAGTAGTGCTCGGCGTCCTCGTAGTCCAGCTCGCGCCAGGCTGCGCTCATCAGCGCGATGAGCGTCCATGGGTCCAAGTCGCGCTCCGCGTCCTTGGGACGACGGCGCAGCGGCGTGTTGGCGAGATAGGGGACGGAGTGGGCAGAGCGAAAGCGCTTGAGCTCCTCGGCGGGGTATTCGAGCTTCGCCATGGCGAGCATCGCGGTGTGGCGGACGCCGGCCGGATCGTTAGGGGCAAAGTCGAGGCTGCGGTTTGCGGCTTCGAGCGACATGCGATAGCGGCCGCTAATGAGGGCGCGCGACGCAAGGGCAGCAAGCCAGCGCAGGTAGGGGCGGCGCATAAGGTCGCCTGCGGCCTCGCGCTCGTAGGGGTCCTGCGCCGAGGCGATCTTGAGCGCCAGATCATGCTCGACTTCATCGCGCTTGGATACCAAGTACTGTACGTACTCCTCGTTGGAGTTGGCGGTGAGGGCGGTCAGCATGCGCTGAGCGTCCCAGTTGGCGGGATCGAGCTCGGCCGCCTCGCGAAGCATGTTCTCGGCAGCGGCCTCTTCTTGCTCTGCCTGGATATCGTCAGGGATAAAGGGAATGCGGTAGTCGACAGCCTCGACCACCTTGGCAATGAGGTGCCCGGCGCGGTCGCGGTCGTGCACGATGAGCGGCGCGGGGTTGCGGGTGAATTGTTCCATCAGGCGCTCTACGGCGGCAGCGTCGGTGAGTGGGATATTATCGCGGCGCAAGGCCTCAAGAACGAGGCGATGGCAATCCTCTTGAATGGGATCGAATGCCATGGGGCCTCCTTTGCTGCGGTTAGGGTTCAAATGTCTCTATATAAGGTTCTAGTTTACCCGCATGTGGCACACCGGGGGTGCCGCACTTGGACTTGCACCTTTGCACCACGAAGACGGATGTCGCACAAATGTCGGCACCTTGGACGACCGAGTGGTATCACGGTGCCGCAAACGGTCGATTTTTGGCGGCGAACGGGGCGCATTTTGGAGGGGCACCGTCCTGCCCGGGATATGTGGTCAACCTTGATAAAACGTTTGCCCAGCTTGGGAGTATGAATGCCCCACAAGGGGCTTCGGGGATAGAAAAAACGTTTCATCATTGTCGGCTTTAGGTGAATAACTGACCAACCAGAACGGTAAAATAATGTTTGTCTGAGCGTTGAGACGTTTAGACATCGCGCATTGTCATCGCCGGCAACGCGCAAAACGGTCCTAACGGAGCCAATCGGGTGCTCCGTTATATACGCAAGTCTAAGAGGGGCTTGTTTAGGAGGCACAGTATGGGACGTTTTACCAATCCTCGCGATCTGTACTTTGGTGAGGGCGCTCGCCACGAGGTGAAGAACCTCAAGGGCAAGAAGGCCATCATCGTTTCTGGCGGCAGCTCTATGCGCCGCGGCGGGTTCCTGCAGGACGTTGAGGCCGACCTTAAGGAAGGCGGCTTCGAGGTCAAGCTGTTCGAGGGCGTCGAGTCCGATCCGTCCATCGAGACGGTCATGAAGGGCGCCGAGGCCATGCGCGAGTTCGAGCCCGACTGGATTATCGCCATCGGCGGCGGCTCGCCCATCGATGCCGCTAAGGCCATGTGGGTCTTCTACGAGTATCCCGAGGAGTCCTTCGATAACATCATCCAGCCGTTCAGCTTCCCCGAGCTGCGTCAGAAGGCTCACTTCTGCGCCATCTCCTCTACCTCCGGTACCGCTACCGAGGTCACTGCCTTCTCCGTCATTACCGACTACGCCAAGGGCATCAAGTACCCGCTGGCCGACTTCAACATCACCCCTGATGTCGCCATCGTCGACCCCGAGCTCACCTACACCATGCCCGCCAAGCTGTGCGCTCACACCGGCATGGACGCTCTGACCCACTGCATGGAGGCCTACGTTTCCACCTGCGCTTCCATGTTCACCGACGCCAACGCTCTGCACGGCATCCGCGAGATCGTCGAGTGGCTGCCCAAGTCCTATGCTGGCGACCATGAGGCCCGTCAGCACATGCACGAGGCTCAGTGCATCGCCGGTATCGCCTTCTCCTCGGGCCTGCTCGGCATCGTTCACTCCATGGCTCACAAGACCGGTGCTGCCTTCGAGAACGGTCACATCATCCATGGTGCCGCAAACGCTATGTACCTGGGCAAGGTCATCCAGTGGAACTCCAAGGATCCCCGTGCTGCCGAGCGTTACGCTTACGTGGCCAAGGAGATCCTGCACCTTCCCGGCGAGACCAACGAGGAGCTCATCGCCGCGCTCGTCCAGAAGATTCGCGACCTCAACGACCAGCTCAACATTCCGCAGTCCATCAAGGATTACGCGAATGGTGGCGTGAAGGTCGACGCCGAGAACCCGCAGATGGTTTCCGAGGAGGAGTTCCTCGCGAAGCTCCCCGAGATCGCCGCGAACGCCGAGCAGGACGCCTGCACGCCCGAGAACCCGCGTGAGACCAAGGCTGCCGACTTCGAGAAGATCCTCAAGGCCTGCTACTACGACACCGACATCGATTTCTAATCGACTCTTGTTATCGTAATGAGGGGCTCCGCACGTATCCGTACGGAGCCCCTTTCTTTTTAATTGTTAGAGAATGGGATAAAAATGGCTGCAATCTTCAATAGCCCCAGCAAGTACATCCAGGGCCCGGACGAGCTGGCCAAGCTCGGTTCCTATGTCGAGCCGCTCGGCGCTAAGGCCCTCGTCATCGTGACGCCTTCGGGCAAGAAGCGCGTCGGTGCCAAGATCGAGGGCGGTTTTGCCGAGGCTAAGGCCGAGCTGCTGTTTGAGGATTTTAACGGCGAGTGCTCCAAGGGCGAGGTCGATCGCCTGGTTGCGCTCGCTCGCGACAACGGCTGTGACATCATCGTCGGCGTCGGTGGCGGCAAGATTCTCGATACCGCGAAGGCTGTCGCCTACTACTTGGGGTCTCCGGTTATCATTTGCCCCACCATCGCCTCGACCGATGCGCCGTGCTCGGCACTTTCGGTGCTCTACACCGACGACGGCCAGTTCGATAAATACCTCTTCCTGAAGGCTAACCCCAACATTGTCCTGATGGATACGACGGTTATCGCAGCGAGCCCGGTGCGCCTGACGGTTTCCGGTATGGGCGATGCGCTCGCAACCTACTTTGAGGCCCAGGCGACGCACGATGCCGACGGCGGCACTTGCGCCGGCGGTAAGGGCGGAATGGCCGGTCTGGCGCTCGCCAAGCTCTGCTACGAGACGCTTATGGCCGATGGCGTCAAGGCCAAGGTTGCGCTGGAGAAGGGTGCGCTTACGCCTGCCGTCGAGCATATCATCGAGGCCAATACGCTGCTCTCCGGTATTGGCTTTGAGAGCTCGGGCCTTGCTGCTGCTCATGCCATCCACAATGGCCTGACGATGCTGCCCGAGTGCCACGGCATGTATCACGGCGAGAAGGTCGCCTTCGGCACCATCGTCCAGCTGGTACTCGAGGATGCCCCGACCGAGAAGCTCGAGGAAGTCTTGGGCTTCTGCATTGAGCTGGGCCTGCCGGTCACGATGAAGGAACTTGGCGTTGCCGAGCTTACGCGCGAGCAGGCCATGATTGTTGCCGAGGCCGCCTGCGCGCCCGATGACACCATGTGCAACATGCCGTTTGAGGTGACGCCCGAGATGGTCGCCAACGCCATCCTGGGTGCCGACGCACTGGGTCATTATTACCTCATGGATGAGTAAATCAAGCTAAGGAAGGGGCAAAGCCGGCAGATGGCTTTGCCCCTTTTGCTATGGTGCAAAGTGGCCTGTCTCCAATGCACAAGTTGGTGCAGGGGACAGGTTACTTTGCGCCAACCGTTGTTTGATGAAGGGCGGATTCTCGTATGGTGCTTCCCATGGTTTATGGCGGTCCCGGCTGGTATGTTCAGGGGCCGGGCGAACTTTCGCGTCAGGGCAGATATCTGTTATGGCTGGGGTGCTCCGCCTATGTCCTGTTTGACCAAGGCACCGAGGATCGACTGCGCAAGCAGATCGTCGATGGATTTCTGGGCGAAGATCTCAGCGAGCCGTTCTTTAAGATTTATGACGGTCCGTGTACGGAAGAGGCCGTTGTAAAAATGGCTAAGGAAGCCCAGGTCGAGTATTGCGACATGGTGGTGGGTATTGGCGGTGGCAAGATGCTCGATATCGCCAAGGCCGTTGCGTTTTATGCCGAGTTGCCGTTGTGTGTATGCCCCACGGCGGCTTCGATGGACGGTCCGTGCAGCGAGATTTCCGATGCCGACCTGCAGGGTGTTGCAAATGCGGTCTTTAGAAACGGGCGTAATATGGCCAACGAGCAGGCCAAGGTGACCAAACAAAAGCTCGTGCAGCTCATGTGCGAGGCATAGTTTGGCTCTTGATTGACCTTGTGCAATCGAGTCGGCGATAGGCCATGGGCTATTTGCCGCAAAGATGCTCCGCGTGTAATTTGCCCGAGGCGGGTGCTGATGGCGTATCATTTATCGTTGCTTGTTTGCACTGCTCAGGGAGGGGCCGCGCATGGCGCAGGAACACGATCTGTTTGATGACATTATCGAGATCAGCAAGGGTTTCGACTTTCTTAAAAACCCGCTTGGCGGTGTGACCGATGCACTCGATCCGTCGGCGCCGCAGTGGAATCCTGCCGACTATAAGGAGCGTCCGCGCGGCAACACCATTCCGTGCTTGACCTGTAAAAACGAGAAGAGCGGTTGTACCGCGTGCATGGACGTGTGCCCGGTCAATGCCATCGAGGTCGAGGAAGATGCCATTGAGATTCTCGACTCCTGTCGCAAGTGCGGCCTGTGCGCCGCTGCCTGTCCGACCGAGGCGATCATCTCGCCGCGCCTGGCGCCCAAAAACCTCTATGACGAGATTGTTTCTGCTGCCACAAGCCACGAGACCGCCTACGTCACCTGCACGCGCGCCCTTAAGCGCATGCCGCGCGAAAACGAGGTCGTCGTCGCCTGCGTGGGCGATATTACGGCCGAGACCTGGTTCTCGGTGCTGGCCGACTATCCCAACGTGAGCGTCTACCTGCCGTTGGGCGTGTGCGATAAATGCCGCAACACCGGCGGTGAGGACATTCTGGGCGAGGCGATTGCGAAGGCCGAGGAGTGGTCTGGCACGGGTATGGGCCTTGAGGTCGACCCCAAGAGCCTCAAGTGCCATAAGCTTCGCGAGTACGAGCGCAAGGAGTACATGGAAAAGATCGCCCGCACGACGGGCCTGACGGTGACCAAGCTCAACCCGGCGACGGCGGCGCTGGCCTCGGTGACGCAAAAGCTCAAAGCCCATCGCCATCAGATTACCCAGCTGGAGCGCACGCTCAGCACCATGTGCGGCACAACGACGACCAAGCGTCGCCGTTCGCTCACGCACGGGCGACAGCTGGTGCTCTCGACACTGCAGAACCATCCCGAGCTTGCCCAGAACATGCAGGTGAGCACGCCGGAGTGCGATTTTGACAAGTGCACGTCGTGCGGCGAGTGCGTCAATGCGTGCCCCACATCTGCCTGCGACCTGGTGGGAAGCGGCCGCTTTGCGTTGGAGTCCACGTATTGTTTAGGCTGCGGCGCCTGTGTCAAGGTTTGTCCCGAACATGCGCTCAAGCTTGTTGAGCACGATGCGTCCAACTTGGTCGTCGTCGACCCCGAGGTCGAGGAAAAGGCCGCTCAGAAGGCGAAGGCTCATGAAGAAGCTGAGAAGGTCAAGGCTGAGGCAAAGGAAAAGCTCAACAAGATGCTCGACCAAGTGGAAAAGCTCGCGGACTAGCTAAAAGAGCGTAAATGATGGCCGGTGGGACAGGTACTGCCCCACCGGCCAAAAAAGTTGCGGTGGAATAGTTCCTGTTTTGCCCTTAAGCTGACCATTCTAGGAACTATTCCACCGCAACTAATAGATGGTTAGTTCATGCTGCTTTGGTGGCCGGTTCGACCGGTGCCGTTGCGCGTCACGGTTTCATGGAGCAAAAAGAACCCGGGGACCTGCTTTGTCTCGGTGTATTCCATAAGGATGCCATCGGCGTTGTAGGTCTGCCCGCGTACAACAGCGAGTGCGTTAAAGTCGTCGAGATCGAGCACGCGCGCATCCTCGGGCGTGGGATGCTCAATCGTTACATCGCGTTTGCCCGTGGCAATCTTAATGCCAAGATCTTCTTCGAGGTAACGATAAATCGAATCGTTGGCAATCTCGGGTGTCAGTCCCGGTACCTGTGAGCTTAGGTAATAGGAGTCGTCGGAGCACACGGCATGTCCGTTTGCATAACGGATGCGTTTGATGCGTGTGAGCTCGCAGCCTTCGGGAAACCCGGTAATCCTGGAGAGTGCCTTGCTGCAGACGAGGAGCTCAAAGACGGTGGTGACCGTTTTGAGCTCAAAGCCTCGATTGACCGCGATTTCCTTAAAGGTCTCGAGTCCGCCGCCACCACGATTCTTCTCGTCACTGATGTTGCGAATGACACGCATACCCTTGCCTTGCTGGGGGAGCACGTAACCATCTGCCGCAAGCATCGAGATGGCGCGTCGGACCGTCATGCGCGAACAGTCAAACAGCTGCGTGAGCTCAGTCTCCGAAGGCAGATAGCTCTGATAGGCGTATGTGCCGTCGTCAATCGACTGCTTCACGTTGTCATAAATAGTTTGGAAGATGGCTCGCGCCATGACGGTCTCCTAGAGCTGAGTGCGCGAGCGGTGGATGAGGACCGCTCGCGCAGGTGTCGATCGATTTACTTGCTGGGGTCGATTATATATTTACCCATGGCACGCAGAGCTGGGTCTGACAGGATGGCGCCGAGTTCGTCGAGGGAAGCCACCTTGGCGACCATTGAGGATACGTCGAGCCTGCCCGAGTCGATGAGCTCGAGCGCGCGACGCTGCGTATAAGGGTTGATGTAGGACGAGGTAAGCACAAGCTCCTTCTGGAAGACCTCGAAGGGCTTGACGGTGATTGTCTCATCGGGCTTGGTGAGGCCGAACATCATGACCGTAGCCTTGTGGCCGGCGATCTGGATGGCCTGCTCGATGGTGACGGGCTTACCGACACATTCGATTACAACGTCGACGTTGCCGACGCCCTCCTGCTTCAGGCGGGCCGGGACGTCCTCGTGGATGGAATCAATTGCCAGGTCGGCGCCGAGTTTGAGCGCAACCTCGCGCTTGCCTTCGACGGGCTCGAGCAAGACAACCTTGGTGGCGCCGGCGTTTTTAGCAAGCTGCATCATGAGCAGACCGATCATGCCACCGCCGATAACGACAACTGTGCTGCCGGGCTTGATGTTGCACATATCGATGCCGTGCAGGCAGCAGGCGACGGGCTCGGTCATAGCACCCTGCTCAAAGCTGGTGTGATCGCCCAACTTGTAGACTTGCTGCATATCGACGGAGCAGTACTCGGCAAAGCCGCCGTTAACGGTGGTGCCGTAACCGGTCATATGCTCGCAGTAGTGGTTGATTCCGTCGCGGCAGGGTTCGCAGCAGCCGCAGGGATGGTTTGGGTCGATGCACACGCGATCGCCCGGTTTAAAGCCAGCGACGTCGCTGCCCACGGCCTCGACAACGCCCGCAAACTCATGACCAAGGATCGTGGGCGGGGTAACGTCGGCTGCACCCTTGTCGCCTTCATAGATATGAACGTCGGTACCGCAGACGCCGCAAGCTTTGACGTTGATCAGAACGTCGCGCCTGCCCACGGCCGGCTTTGCCGATTCCTCGACTCTGAGGTCGTGCTTTCCATAGAAGACCGCGCTTTTCATGGTGACTCCTTAACGTGGCGGTGGATGTTGTAATGAAGTATAGGCATGTCTATAGATATAGACAAGCACATCTAGACAAGTAGAAAAGAAATTTAAAATGCAGCCATCAGCTATGTCAGATTTATCAGGCGAAATACTGGACGTATACCGTTTACGGCCAATAATCAACCGTTTACCGACCGTAGTATTAATGCTAACTTGTATAGATAAGTGATGTGATAAAACGTAAGTGCAAGAAGTCAGGGAAGCGGGCCCACCCGTCCTATTGCACGAGGTACACGCAAACGGCGCGTCTGCGGTCTCGAGTGAAGCCAAAACCGCAGCGCTCCGAATGAAGAGAGGGGGATTCCCCGTCATGATGCAAAAGATACAACGTTTCGGCGGTGCAATGTACACGCCTGCAATTCTTTTCGCATTTTCCGGAATCGTCGTCGGCCTGGGTACGTTGTTTACCACCGAGGCGATCTTTGGCGAGATGGCCACAGCGGGTCATCTTTGGTTTGATTGCTGGAATGTGCTGCTCCAGGGTGGTTGGAGCTCTTTAACCAGATGCCGTTGCTGTTTTGCGTAGCGTTGCCAATCTCGCTCGCGAACAAGCAGAACGCTCGCTGCTGCATGGAGGCTTTGGCCATCTACCTTACCTTCAACTACTTTGTAAGCACAATCTTGGGGCAGTGGGGCCCTGTCTTTGGTGTCGACTATTCTGTCGAGGCGGGCAGCGGTACTGGTCTTGCCACTATCGCAAGCATCAAAACGCTTGACATGGGCATCATGGGCGCGCTCATTATCTCTGGTATCGCCACGATGCTGCATAACAAGTTCTTCGACACCGAACTTCCTGAGTGGCTGGGCGTGTTCTCGGGTTCCGTGTTCATCTATATGATCGGTTTCTTCGTTATGGTTCCGGTCGCTCTTATCGCCTGCCTGGTGTGGCCGCATGTTCAGGCTGCTATCTCTGCCTTCCAGGGATTCATCCTTTCCGCCGGTACGTTTGGCGTGGGTGTCTTTGCTTTCTTCGAGCGCGTGCTGATCCCTACAGGCCTGCACCACTTTATCTATACGCCGTTCTATTACGACAACGCGGCGGTCAACGGCGGCATCTTTGCTGCTTGGGCCAACATCCTGCCCCAACTGGCTGCCGATCCGAGCATTGCTCTTAAGGATGCCGCACCCTGGGCTGCCTATACCTGCCCTGGTTGGACTAAGGTCTTCGGCTCGCTTGGCGTCGCCATTGCGTTTTATATGACCGCCAAACCCGAGCGCAAGCAGCGCGTCAAGGCTCTGCTGATCCCGGTCACCCTTACCGCTATGCTTTGCGGTATCACCGAGCCGCTTGACTTCACCTTCCTGTTCATCGCGCCCGGCCTGTTCGTCGTCCACTGCGTGCTCGGAGCGCTCGGCTGCATGGCTCAAAACCTCCTTGGCGTCGTGGGCATCTTCGACGGCGGAATCATCTCGATGCTCTCGTGGGACTGGCTGCCCCTTTGGGCCGCACACGGTCTGCAGTACGCCATCTCCATCCTTGTCGGTCTGTGCTTTACCGCTCTTTGGGTCGTGGTCTTCCGTTTCCTGATCATCAAGTTCGACTTTAAGACCCCCGGTCGCGAGGATGACGATGTTGAGGTCGAGCTCAAGTCCAAGGCCGACTACAAGCAAAAGCAGAGCGGTGCTGCTGCTAGCAAATCGGTCGCCCAGAGTAAAGATGATGAGCGCTTGGTGCTTGCCGAGAACATCCTCGATCTACTCGGTGGCACGGATAACATCATCGATGTAACTAACTGCGCCACCCGTCTGCGCGTTAACGTCAAGGACAAGGGCGCCGTTGCACCCGAGGCTTCCTTCAAGGCAATCGGTACGCATGGCTTGGTGGTCCAGGGCCAGTCAATCCAGGTCATCATCGGCCTTACCGTCCCGCAGGTTCGCGAGAAGTTCGAGAGTCTTCTGTAAACCATCGTCCATCGAAACAATCGGCCTTGCAGAGCCGGTATGCACCGCAAGGCCGATTCTAGAGATAAAAACTCCACTTCTAGGTAACAATTCCAAACCGTGCAGGCCGCGTACGGGGATGGATTGAGCAAGCGGCCAGAATGAGGAGGACATCATGTCCAAGAAAAACTATGCCGTGACCATTGCCGGCGGTGGCTCTACCTTCACCCCGGGCATCGCTCTGATGCTGCTTGAGGAGCGCGACCGCTTCCCGGTCAACAAGGTGACCTTCTACGACAACAACGCCGAGCGCCAGGAGATCGTGGCAAAGGCCTGCGAGATCTACTTCCACGAGAACGCCCCCGAGGTTGAGTTTAGCTACACCACCGACCCCGAGACCGCATTCACCGGGACCGACTTCGTCCTTGCTCACATCCGCGTCGGCCTGTACGCCATGCGTGAGCTCGACGAGAAGATTCCTCTCAAGTACGGCTGCGTTGGCCAAGAGACCTGCGGTGCCGGCGGTATCGCCTACGGCATGCGCTCCATCGGCGGTGTCATCGAGATCCTCGACTACATGGAGAAGTACAGCCCCAACGCCTGGATGCTCAACTACTCCAACCCCGCGGCCATCGTCGCCGAGGCCTGCCGTGTGCTGCGCCCCAACAGCCGCATCATCAACATCTGCGACATGCCGATCGACCTCATGGATAAGATGAGCCGTATGTGTGGCATCAAGGATCGTCGCGAGCTGCAGTACAGCTACTACGGCCTCAACCACTTTGGCTGGTGGAGCAAAATCTACGACAAGGACGGCAACGACCTCATGCCGCAGATTAAGGAGCACATGGCTAAGAACGGCTACCTGGACGGCATCGAGCACGAGGCCGGTAAGGAGCAGCATGTCGAGGAGAGCTGGATTCACACCTTCGGCAAGGCCAAGGATGTCTATGCTGTCGATCCCGAGACGATTCCCAATACCTACCTCAAGTATTACCTGTACCCGGACTATGTCGTCGAGACGTCTGACCCCAACTACACTCGCGCCAATGAGGTTATGGACGGCCGTGAGAAGAAGGTCTTTGGCGCTTGCCGCGACATCATCGCCAAGGGTACGGCTAAAGACGGCGGCTTTGAGCCAGATGTACATGCCAACTACATCGTCGACCTTGCCTGCGCACTGGCCGAGAACACGCTCGAGCGCTTCCTGCTGATTGTCCCCAACGATGGTGCTGTGCCCAACTTCGACCCGACGGCCATGGTCGAGGTGCCTTGCATCGTCGGCTCCAACGGCTTTGAGAAGATCTGCCAGGGCCCGATTCCGCAGTTCCAGAAGGGCCTGATGGAGCAGCAGGTTTCCGTCGAGAAGCTCGTTGTCCAGGCTTGGGTCGAGGGCAGCTACCAGAAGCTCTGGCAGGCACTCACGCTCTCCAAGACCATTCCTTCGGCGAGCGTTGCCAAGCAGATCCTGGACGAGCTCATCGAGGCCAACAAGGATTTCTGGCCCGAGCTTAAGTAAGGACTACTGTCTCGAACCTCACGCATCTCTGCTTCATTTGCGCCGCCGCGGTGTCCGGATTCGCCCGGATGCTGCGGCGGCGCTATACTTATGAGGTTTGAAGTACCTGTACCAAAAGGAGCTGTCGTGTCCCTTTCCATCGGTATCGTGGGCCTGCCCAACGTGGGCAAGTCGACGCTGTTCACCGCGCTTACCAAAAAGACCGGCCTTGCCGCCAACTACCCGTTTGCCACGATCGACCCCAACGTGGGTATCGTCGATGTGCCCGATAGCCGCCTGCAAAAGCTCGCCGACATCGTTAACCCCGGCCGCATTGTGCCGGCTACGGTCGAGTTCGTCGACATCGCTGGCCTGGTGAAGGGTGCCAACGAGGGCGAGGGCCTGGGCAACCAGTTCTTGGCAAACATCCGCGAGACCGACGCCATCTGCGAGGTCGTGCGCTACTTTAAGGACCCCAACGTTATGCGCGAGGTGGGCCGCACGGGCGAGTTCGTCGACCCCGCCGGTGACGCCGACACCATCATGACCGAGCTCATCCTGGCCGACATGGGCACGCTCGAGAAGCAACTGCCCAAGCTCGAGAAGGAGGCCAAGCGCGACAAGGAGCTCATGCCCAAGTTCGAGGTGGCCAAGCGCCTGCTTGCCTGGCTCAACGAGGGCAAGCGCGCCGCATCCATGGAGATGACCGACGAGGAGCGTGCTGCCGCCAAGGGCCTGTTCCTGCTCACCATGAAGCCCATCCTGTATGTGGCCAACGTGGACGAGGATATGCTCAACGAGGACCTGGCGCCCATCGATGGTGTCAAGCCGTTGCCGATCTGCGCCAAGATCGAGGCCGAGCTTTCCGAGCTCGATCCCGAGGACGCCGCCGACTACCTGGAGAGCCTGGGCCTGGAGCAGCCCGGTCTGGACGTGCTCGCGCAGGCGGCCTATAAGCTGCTCGGCCTGCAGTCGTTCTTTACGGCCGGCGAGATGGAGGTCAAGGCCTGGACGGTGCGTCAGGGCGCGACCGCCCCGCAGGCCGCCGGCGTCATCCACACCGATTTTGAACGCGGCTTTATTAAGGCTGAGGTCATTGGTTACGACGACTACATCGAGCTCGGTGGCGAGCAGGGCGCCAAGGCCGCCGGCAAGCTGCGCATCGAGGGCAAGGACTATGTCATGGCCGATGGCGACGTCGTGCACTTCCGCTTTAACGTGTAAGGGCGACGCGTATGTTTAAATATGGCAAAAAAGCTGGCTACATGGGTATTGCGCTGCTCGTACTTGCGGTGATTCCGCTGGTGGTCGCAGCGTGTGTTATCCCCAACATTGGTCCCGAGGTGGCAACGAAGTTTAACGCAGCCGGCGAGGTGACGCGCTGGGGCAAGAGCTACGAGTTGCTGGCGCTGCCAGTGCTCAACCTGCTGCTGAGCGTGGCGACGTACTTTACGGCGGGACGCCAGGCTAAAAACAATGATGACTCCGACGCCATGGCGCGCATCGTGTGCGAGCGCTACTTGCGCAACGGCTGCATCACGGGCGTGTTCCTCAACGTAATCAACGTCTACTTTATGTACTCGGCGATTACCGGAACGGGCTTTGGCTTTGGTTTCTAGCTTGTCCTTTTAGGCAACGAGCCTGCACGCATATTCAATGGCTGCTGCGAGGCCGCCGCTCGATCGTGGTTTAAAGACCATGTCAGCGGCGGTCTCGTTTTCGTATCCGGCGCCGCGAAGGGCGAGTGCGATACCGGCTTCCAGGAGAAGAGGCAGACCGCGCTGGCTGGTTGCGATTACGGCAGCCTGATTGAGTGAGCAGCTGTGCGCTTGGCATCGGATGGCAAGTTCACCTTGCGCCGGGCAAGGGACCAGAACGGCGGCGACGCGACTTGATAGCAATGCAAATGCTGTGCGCTCATCGGGCGAAAGGCATTCTGCTTCAACGACGACGAGCTTGGGCGGTGCGCTGTTTGTGCGAGGCGTGGCTCGGTACATGCGGACCGAAGAACCCGACATAGAAAACTCCTGTGTATTCGGCAAAACGTAAACTATAGTTTACGTTTATGTTCGGCTCCATTTCAAACTCGGCTGCATGGACGAACGTGCGAAACAGATTCTTGGCAGGCGGGTCGAAGAGACACGCAGGGACCTTGGTATCTCCAAGGTTGATTTTTGTGTGGCAACAGGAATCAGCCGACCCTACCTCGACCGAATCGAAGGTGGGACGGCAAATTTCACGCTCAAGGTTTTATTTAAGATCGCGCCCGCACTCGGCATGACGGTGTCAGAACTTCTCGAAGGTATCGAATAGGGGATACCCGTCGACAACTGAATTACGCCATCGGGATGCGGTCGTGGTTGACTTGGCTGTAGAACAGGCGCTGGATTTCGGCGGCATCGCGTGACTGGCCGAGTGCCCACATGGTTTTGGCCACGAGCGTCTCGGTGGTCATGTCGTCGCCGCGCAGAATGCCCGGATAATCGGCGTAAGCACGGCCGACCTCGTAAACGCCCAGATCGAGGCCCTCTTCGGGGACCTGCGTGGTCATAACGACAGTGCGGCCCGAATCGACCCAGCGGAAAATAGCCTCTTGGAACGACTCGCCCGACTCACCAAACTCGGGGATACCGCCAATGCCAAAGGTCTCAAGGATTACAGCATCGTAGCTATCGGCAAGGGCGTCGAGGATGCCCGGGTTTACGCCGGGCGTAAGCTTGAGTACAAATACGCGCGGATCGATGCTGTCGTAGAAACGCACCGGGTTTTCGCCCTGATGCGTGCCGTGAAGCCCATTGCGCACGATGCGGTCGTTGCGGATATAGGCAATGGGCGGATAGTTTACGCTAATGAACGCGTTAAAGCTCATGGTGCGCTGCTTGCGGGCGCGCGTGCCGGCAATGGCGACGCCGCCAAACACGATCGAGACGTCGTGCGAGTGCTCGTCGAGCGCATAGAGCAGGCTCTGGTACAGGTTGAGCTTGGCGTCGGTAAAGGGGTTGCCCATGGGCTTTTGCGAGCCGGTGAGCACGATGGGCTTGGGGCTGTCCTGAATCAGGTAGGAAAGCGCTGCTGCGGTGTAGCTCATGGTGTCGGTGCCGTGCAGAATCACGAAGCCGTCGTGGTCGTCATAGCCTTCGACGATGACGTCGCGGATGCGCATCCAGTCGCTCGGGCGCATGTTGGTGCTGTCGATGTTCATGGGCTGCACGACGTCGAGCTCGCAGAGGCCCGAGATCTCGGGGACGCTCTGGGCGAGTTCCTCACCGGTCAGGGCGGGGGAGAGGCCGTTGCCGTCCTCGGTCGATGCGATGGTGCCGCCCGTGGCGATGAGAAGGATGCGCTTCATGCTGGTATTCCTATCGTATTTGCCGCCGCAGAGGCGGAGTCGTTCGGCAGTATTGTGGCACAGGGCGTCCAATGTTCAAACGTATTACATCATCTGTAGCGTTTGGTAACACTTCAATTGCCGTCAAATAGGGGCCCAGGTCGTGCGTTTGCCGTGCGCTGATGGCTGCGAGGGACGAGAAACCCCATATAACGTGTACACTATGAAAGTTATTTTTGTTCATTCGCGCGGGCGGGCACCGGCTCCCCGCCAACAAGAGGGGGATACCATGGATCAAAATGCTTCCGCAAAGGTCCTCGTACTCGACTTTGGTGCGCAGTACGGTCAGCTCATTGCCCGTCGCGTCCGCGACCTCAACGTGTATTCCGAGATCGTTCCCTGCGACATCTCGGCCGACGAGATTCGCGAGATGAACGCCTCTGCGCTCATCCTTTCCGGCGGCCCGGCTTCTGTGTATGCCGAGGACGCTCCGTCCATCGACCCTGCCATCTTTGACCTGGGCCTTCCCGTCCTGGGCTTCTGCTACGGCCATCAAATCACGGCCGTGACGCTCGGCGGCAAGGTCGGCCACTCCGAGGTGGGCGAGTACGGCCGCGCCACCATCACGCGCACGGCCGGCGCCAAGCTCTTTAACTCCACGCCCATGGAGCAGACCGTGTGGATGAGCCATCGCGACGCCGTTTCCGAGGTGCCCGAGGGCTTTACCGTTACCGCCAGCACCGACGTGTGCCCGGTTGCCGCCATGGAGTGCCCCGAGCGCAAGATCTTCACCACGCAGTTCCACCCCGAGGTCAAGCACTCCGAGTACGGTCAGCAGCTGCTGAGCAACTTCCTGTTTGAGATCTGCGGCCTGGAGCCCAACTGGAGCATGGACAACCTGGTCGAGACCATGACGGCCGAGTTCCGCGCGAAGGTCGGTGACGACCGCGTGATTCTGGCCCTGTCCGGCGGTGTCGACTCTTCCGTCGTGGCTGCGCTGGGCGCCCGCGCCGTGGGCAAGCAGATGACCTGCGTGTTCATCAACCACGGTCTGCTGCGCAAGGGCGAGCCCGAGCAGGTGGAGGAAGTCTTCACCAAGCAGTTTGACGTCGACTTTATCCATGTTCATGCCGAGGACCGCTATGCCGAGCTTCTGGCCGGCGTGACCGAGCCCGAGGAGAAGCGCCGCATCATCGGTACGCAGTTCTGGAAAGAGTTCTTCGCCGTGGCGCAGCAGCTCGAGACCGATGGCAAGCCGGTCAAGTACCTGGCTCAGGGCACCATCTACCCCGACATCATCGAGTCCGGAGCTCGCAAGACGGGCGGCAAGACGGCCACCATCAAGAGCCATCACAACCTGATCCCGTTCCCCGAGGGCGTACACTTCGACCTCATTGAGCCGCTCGACCACTTCTTTAAGGACGAGGTCCGCGCACTTGGTCTGGCACTGGGCCTGCCGGGTCACATCGTGTTCCGTCAGCCTTTCCCGGGCCCGGGCCTTGCCATCCGCATCATCGGTGCGGTCGACAAGGAGAAGCTCGAGATCCTCAAGAACGCCGACGCCATCGTGCGCGAGGAGCTCGACGCCTACAACCAGCGTCTGTTTGAGCAGACCGGCGAGCGCAACTCCGAGCACAGCTGCTGGCAGTATTTCGCGGTTCTGCCCGACATTAAGTCTGTGGGCGTTATGGGCGACGAGCGCACGTATCAGCGCCCGATCATCCTGCGCGCCGTCGAGTCCAGCGATGCCATGACCGCCGACTGGGCCAAGCTGCCCTACGACGTGCTGGCCCGCATCTCTGGCCGCATCGTTGCCGAGGTTCCCGGCGCCAACCGCGTGTGCTACGACATTACATCTAAGCCGCCCGCGACCATCGAGTGGGAATAGTAAATAGCCCTTTGCGAGGGAGGTCGGATACGGCCTCCCTCGTTTTTTATTTGCGTGCCATGGGTGCTTGTGCATTGTGGTGTATGTGGTACATGCAAACCAGCCACGCAATCTCTCAAGCTGTTTAGCTGGGATTATTGTTTGCTGGTATGTTTTAAAGTGCTTTCAATTACCGAAGCAACGCCATCAATTTATTTCTAATTAATGCTGACTGGCAGATTGCGTCCGCCCGCAAGAGGCCGCTCGGACTGGTACTCAAAATGTACTCACGACGTTTTGAGTATCGATTTGCTGGTACTCACAGACGGTAAAAACGGCTGTCTACCTCGATATATTCGTTATCCCCAACGACTCGTCAACGAATACTGACTAGTGATTGAGTGCTGCATGGCTCATATTAGCCTACGCAATTACGTAATTACGTATTCTGAAGTAAAATGATTTCGGCCAATTAAGGAACGTAGAACAGGTCAATTCGGAGGGGCGACCATGGAGGAAGATCAGGCTGTTCATACCGAGAGGGAGCTGGATAAGTTCACGCTCTCGATAACCCGCGAGGATAAGCGGGCTCTTAAGTCCTATGCCGCGCGCCAGGATAAGACGGTGGCTAAGGTCCTGCGCGAATGGATTGACGAGAAGTGCAAGGGGGAGAAGTGATGTCTCAGACGGCGCAAGCAGTCGTTCAGAACCTTGTTGATCGTGCTGTCAAGTTGGGCGATCGTCAGCTCGCTGCCGACATCCGCGCCTTTGCGGCGCAGCGCCAGTTTGGGCTTGTATTTGAACACAACCGCCCGGAACGACTTCGCCTTTATGGCAAACCCATCATGGAGGGCGATATCGTACAGGTGCTTCCCGAGCGTGGTAAAAAAGAGGACTCTAACTCCCAACTGCTTTGGTTGGTAAATGCCGTTCGGGGGGGGGTTGCTGATCTAAAGCCATATCAATCGCCCTCATATGACGAAAACGAATGTGAGCCCCGCTCCGTTGCTGTCGACGATGTCGTGCCTGTTGCTGAGTATGACCAGCCGATTTATGCTGGCCTCGAAGAGGCTGGGCGTGTCGAGCGCGGTGGCGATAAGCCCTATCAAGTAGTCATTAACGGCGAAAACTACCATGCTCTTGAAACCTTGGCCTTTGCCTATGCAGGCAAAGTGGACTGCATATATATTGACCCGCCCTATAACACTGGCGCCCGCGACTGGAAATACAACAACGATTACGTCGACGGCTCCGACGCCTATCGCCACTCCAAGTGGCTCGCCTTCATGGAGCGCCGCCTCAAGCTGGCGAAGCAACTGCTCAATCCCGAGGAATCTGTTCTCATCGTTACAATAGATGAGAAGGAATATTTGAGACTTGGCTTACTGCTCGAGCAGCTATTCCCCAGTGCAACCATTCAGATGGTCTCTAGCGTAATCAACCCCAAGGGCGTAGCGCAGAAAAACGGATTTAGGCGGGCCGATGAATACCTATTCTTTGTAATGGTGGGTGATTCATCGCCGGTGAAGCTTCAGCTAAGTGACGAGTGGTCCGCATCATCAGCAAAAGCTTCTGCTGGCAAGAAAAAAGGCGCGGTGAAGCTTGGCTGGACATCCATGATGCGTCGAGGATCCCATTCCCATCGACATGAGCGACCCGGGCTTTACTACCCCATCTTCGCCGATCCTGAGAAGCATATGATCGCACAGGTCGGTGAGGTGCTGCCCGCAGAGCAACATGCAGGTGCTGACATCGATGGGCTTGTACAAATTCTGCCTTTGCGCCGCGACGGAAGCGAAGGGTGCTGGCAGGTCGGCCCATCCGAGCTGCGTTCACGAATTGAGCAGGGGCGCGTAAAGCTTGGCTCAAAAACCAACTATGGGTACGTGGTTAATTACTTGCCAGACGGCGAGTATGCAAAGGTAACCAGCGGCTTCTACAAGGTTCTCGGCAGAGCCGAGGATGGTTCCCTCATAGCTGAAACTGAAGAGTCGTCAGACATGGCAATTGCTCCGACGCAGTGGAAAATCGCCTCGCACAATGCCACGGAATACGGAACGGGCCTAATCCAATCCCTTATTGGCAGAAACTTCTCTTACCCCAAGTCTCTCTATGCAGTAGAAGACACGCTGCGCTTCTTCATTGCGAGTAACCCCAATGCGCTCATAGTGGATTTCTTCTCTGGATCGGGCACAACAGCACATGCTGTCATGCGTCTCAACCATCAAGACGGCGGTCAGCGCAAGTGCGTCTGTATTACCAACAATGAAGTGTCTGATGAGGAGAGTAAGGGGCTTTTGAAGCAAGGTCTTCGTAAAGGCGATCCCAAGTGGGAGGCACTGGGTATCTGCCAGTACGTTACCAAGCCTCGCGTCACGGCGGCCATCACGGGCAAGACGCCCGAGGGCGATCCCATCAAGGGTGACTACAAGTTCACCGACGAGTTTCCCATGGCCGACGGCTTCGAGGAAAACGCCGTCTTCTTTGACCTCACCTACGCAGACCCAGACGCCGTCGAGCTGGGCGTGGCCTTCGAGGAGATCGCGCCCCTGCTCTGGCTGCGCGCTGGTTCGCGTGGCAGCATCATCAAGCACGAGCAGCCGGGCTTTGCCATGGCCGACGCCTACGCCGTCCTTTTCGACTTTGCTTCGGTCGGCGCTTTCATAGACGCCGTCAAGCAGAATGCCAGCATAGGGTGCGCTTATGTGATCACGGACGACACGGCTCGATACGCCTCCGTCAAGGCGCAACTGCCTGGGCTCGACGTCGTCCGCCTGTACGAGAACTACCTGCAATCGTTCAAGATTGCCGCCGAGGATGCGGTGAGGTAAACATGAGAGTCGAACTTAAGGATTTCCAAGCCGGTGCGGTCGCGACCCTGGCGAACAAGTTGCAGTCGATGCGCCGACGCTACGAGCAGGACGGCGAGCTGTCCTCGATATGCCTCGCATCTCCCACGGGGTCGGGCAAGACGGTCATGTGCGCAGCGACAATCGAAGCGCTCTTCTTCGGGGACGACGATCTGAGCCTCATGCCCGACGAGAATGCCGTCGTTCTTTGGCTCTCGGATTCTCCGAGCCTGAACGAGCAGACGAGCGTGCGTTTCTCAAACGTGGCGGACAAGCTAGCAGACAGCATCCTTGACAGGCGCCACCTGGTCACAATTACCAACGACTTCGGAGCCGCGCACGACATTCTCGAGCCGCGCCACGTCTATTTCCTCAGCAAGGACCTACTCAGTAAGAACGGCCTGCTCACCAAGGGCAGTGAGGCCAACTCCGGTCGCGTGTTCTGGGACATCCTTGACCGCACCATCAGGGACCCGGAGCGTAACCTCTATCTGTTCATAGACGAGGCCCATCGCGGTCTGGGGGCCAATGCCTCGAGCGAGCGCGGCACCGCGACGATCTACGCCAGCCTCATTGATGGGTTCGACGGCCGTGCAGCGATGCCCATCGTCGTCGGGGTCTCTGCCACGCCGCAGAGGTTCGAGGCGGCCATGGACCAGCGCGCCGATCGCGTGCGTATGCCAAAGGTCGCTGTGACCCCTCGCGAGGTCCAGGAGTCAGGTCTGCTCAAGGACATCATCGAGTTGCGCGTGCCAGAGAAGGACGACCCAGTCGAGCACCAGTACCTCACTATGGCGTGCGAGCGCTATGCCCTGGCCTGCCGCGAGTGGGGCGAGTACTGTGCCCGTGAGGGCGAGAGTCCCGTCAACCCGCTGCTGCTCATCCAAGCGGCGGACAACGTGAGCAACTCGGCCCTGGCTGAGATGTGCGACCAGATCACGGGCCTGGTCCCCGGCCTTTCCGAGGCGATGTCGTTCGCCAACGTCTTCGGCGAGCATAAGGACATCGCGGCGGGAAAATACCTCATTCCCTATGTCGAGCCCGAGTTCGTTCAGGACACCTCGCGCATTCGCGTGCTCTTCGCCAAGGAGGCTGTCTCCAACGGATGGGACTGCCCGCGAGCGGAGGTCATCTTCTCGCAGCGCAGGCGTTCGGACTCGACCTATATCGCACAGCTCGTGGGACGTATGGTACGCACTCCACTTGCGCGGCGCATCGAATCCGATGATCTTTTGAACTCCGTCGCCTGCTACCTGCCCCAGTTCAATCCCGAGAGCACTCAGGACGTGGTCGACTACCTCATGGGCCGCAAGGACGACATGGGCGAGAGCTCCATTGGCAAGCAGAACATCGTTCTCAACCCCGTGACTATCACGGCGGCTGCGCCCAAGTCCGAAGCCGACTACCAACAGGAGCTCAAGGCGTACGAGGAGAACGAGAAGGCCATCGAGGCGGCGCGGCAGACACAACCCGGCTACCAGGCGCCGCTTGCCGGCATCGCGATTCAGGAGCCGTTGGACATGCAGGGAACGCAGCCCTCGCTTGCCTCGGCGTCCAGGCCCGTCGACGTCCCGGCGCTAGGAGCGGAGCTGGCGCCTCGGCCCGCAACGGGCAACTACGTTGCAGCGTCTGCCCCGCAGCAACCTGCGACACCTGAGCCAAGTTCCACACAGACCGAGCCGACCCAGCCCGTCTCGGTCGTAAAACCCGTGCCCATGGCAAAGCCCAAACCGCCCACCAAACGCGAGCAGTCTTTCACGCATCAGGAGTGGCAGGGCATCCGCGCAGCCTTCGATTCCATCCCCGTCCAGCGCATTCCGAAGAAGGCTAGAAACGAATTCCAGAGCCTGGTTAAGACGGCGACTCTGCTTGTCGAGACTGGCCTCGATGTCAATGCCGCGGCCGACGTGAAAAAACAGTTCGTCCAGAAGCTCAAGGGATACATCGTTGCTAACGAGGACGAGTACCGCGAAGCCAAACACGACGTAGAGGTTGCCGAGACCGTCAAGATCACGCTCGACAAGCTCAACGAGACTGAGGACCAGGAGCAGGAGGAAGCCCGCACGGACGCCGAGGGCCTCAGAAAGGCCGCCCGCGACGCCGATATGCATTTCACTAAGGAGTTTGCGAATGAGTATCGTCGCGTCAACTTCAAGGAGCTTGGGCGCCCCGAGTGCGACCTGCGCCTTGCCGCGGCGGTGCGCACGCGGGCTATCGTTGATGCGCTCGAGGGCTGGGCGGCTCAATGCCGAAAGGAATACTTCGATAAGGTCGATGGATCTGGCGATTATGACTACCTTAACGACTCGGCAAAGCAGCGTTACGACGAGCTGGCCCGTGAAACCGAAGGCAAGCGCCTCACAAAGATAGAGTGGCCCACGTCTGCCAGCACGTCGGATGACTTCGCTAAGTATCCGTGCCATATCGTGCAGAAAGAGGACGGCCTCTGCCCGCTTGACCTGAACCCGGCGGAAGACTATATCGTTAGGAACGAATTGGCAAAGAATCGCACGGTTGCCTTCTACCGCAATCCGTCGGGCAGCATGTCTGCCAAGGCGTTTTCGATTCCGTACATGTCTTCGGTGGGACGCAAAGCCCTGCATCCAGACTTCCTCTTCTTCGTGAAGGACGGCGACGGGACAATCAAACCGTCGATCGTCGACCCGCACGGAGATTTCCTCAGTGACACGCTTGCCAAGCTCAGGGGTTACGTTGCCTATCTACGTGAGTATCCCGACGTGTTTAAGCAGGTGCTTTTCGTTGGGGACATGGGAGGGGGCGTATACAAGGTGCTTAACCTCTTGCGCGCCGATGTGCAGGATGCCGTTACGGGCTACAGCGATGTCGATTGCAAGGCGCTCTTCTATAGTTCGTATGCAAACGACTACCAATAGAAGATTGATTGGATACCGACTCCGAAGTGTGCTCAGTTTAGGGCTACACAAAACAATAAAGGAGAAAAACGATGAATCAAGGCGGTCGATACGTCAACCGAACGGTTCACAGCTTATTGACGGCCATTTTTATAGCGATTTCTGCCCCTTCGACGAGCGTTTCAAGAGGGGGTATGCGTTTGCTTAGCAAGTGCTTCCTTTGTTGACGAGTCGGAGCATATTGCTTCGGGACATGCCGCTAGGAAGGGTAAAGGATATGAATAAAGAAACAAAATTGGGCGACGGAGTCGCTAATGAGGTAAAGAAAGAAATCAATCGCGAGTTGTCTTCGATGGCCAAGACCCTCATTCGGATCTTGTTCGCATACCTTAACGATAAAGTTCAGGGCATCGATATTGATGATATTCTAGGAAAACTTAGCAAGAAAGACGAGGATGAGATCATCTCCCTATGGTCTTCTCAGCTCGTAGAAGAAGGCTTACTGCCAAGTGGATTTGGCGGCTTGCCAAATGATTTACTTATTGAAAATTTGCACCAAACGGGTTATGTGGACGGTCTTTATAGCGGATATGTCCTTGCAATGATTTCGCTGATAGACAACAATGCGCCTCACGAGTTGATTGCTTCCGTAAAAGACGATCTTTTCCCTAAACCTATAGCATTGCGCTATAGAGATCGCCATGAGTTGGCCGCGCGCCTTGACGATGAGAAATATCGTTGGGTCAAATGCCCACCAAAGGACGATCCAGTTGATTAAAGATCTTGAATCGGCCTTTCCGTTTTATGCGTGGGGACCAAATGAGGACCAAATTCAGTTGAAGAAACGCCTGTTAATTTGTAGTGCAAATAACTGGACTACACTTCTACCTGCGGATCTTGTTATCGAGTGGGAATAGAACAGACGTTCGAAAAAATAATATAGCATAAGATAGCGGGCACGGTTTCAATCGAATCCGTGCCCGCTGCTGTATGTGTGTCCTTGCACGCCCAATATGCGCCGTAAAAGCCGTCTTCTTCAACGTCAAAGTGAGCGCGCTTCATTTTTGTCTCTCAAAATCTTATTTTCACGATTTGCATTTTCATCCCGTTGTCACCGACCCTTGCGAGAAACCGGAAAAAGCCGCTGACAGAAGGGTCTCTCAAATCGTTGTAACCCAGCATATAGTCGCGACTTGTGACCTGCAGACGGCTGTCCCACGTGCCGATTTCCTTGGCGGCATCCGAAACCGCAAAATATGCCCCCACATCTTTGATTTTTGCAGTCTTAAGCCATGTTTTTGCGATCATCTTTACTGCCGTCCGATTGGCAGCATCAAAGACCAGCACACCGCCGGGGAAAGCGTCCGCCATCCCCCGCACCAGTTCCCGGACCTGCTGGGTCAGAAAGTAATAGAACACCCCGGAGGCAAAGAACACCGCCCCGCCGGAGGCATCGATTTTGCCAAACCATGCGGTGTCTTTCAGGTCGCAGGGGATATTTTGTTCTCGATCCCCGGCGGGCAGTAGCTGCTGCCGCAAGGCAATCACATCCGGGAAGTCCAGATTGTAGATCTTGCATCTACCGTTGTCGCAGGTTCTGCCGGTGTTGTCCAGTCCGCAGCCCAGATTGACCACCGCCGCATTGGGGTGGCCTTTCAGGTAATCCTGCACCTCGAAAGCAAGATCACTCTGCCGCATGGCCACCTCCAGCGCACCAAAGCGCTGCATCAGGCTGCGGGAGTTTTTCTCTGCCTCTGAAAAGTCGTAGTCGATCTGGTCGAGCAGACGAACCGCTGTTTCATCCCTGTAAAGGTTTGGGTACAGCTCCGTGCACAGCTTTCGGGAATACAGCGGGAGGATCAGCGTCTCCTGCACGGTGTTTTTCTCAATTTTACATTTCATAGGTTTCTTCCTCAGTGAATAAAAACTGTCATAATCGCCGCCAGCACAGCCGCTATGACCGTCATGCCTATCGCCATGTGCAGGATGGATGCAAAAATACCCGTGCTTGATGCCCTTACTTTCGCGCCGTGACGCAGAGCCACTTTTTCTTTTTGTGTATCTGCACCTCGTGAAAACCCGCCTGCTCCAGACATGCCTTTAATTCAATGTCCTTGTAGATGGTCATGCCGCCGATGATCTGCGTCCACCTCTCGTCCTTGTCCGTATCGCCATTGCTCTCGTTGCAGATAAGAATTGTCCCGCCTGGCTTCAGCGTCCGCCAGACCTCACGGAAGCATCGGGGCAAATCAGGCCAAAAATAGACGGTCTCAAAGGCCGTGGCAGCATCGAAGTAGCTATTCTCAAACGCCATATCCGCCACACTGCCTTGCAGAACGGCGCAACGCCCCTCCTGAATTGCAGTTCGGTTGAGCTTTCTAGCCTTCTCCACGCTGACGGGCGAATAGTCGATACCCTTGACGACGCCATGCGGGCATTTTTTCAGCAGCCGTTTTATGTTTGCCCCGCCGCCGCAGCCGCAATCCAGCACCTTGGCGTTTGGCGTAAGTCGTAGAAATCGAAGTCCCCACCGCGCCACAGGGCTGTGGCCCAGATTCATCATGGCAACCATAAGTTTTCCGCCGAGGCCTACGGGCTTGCGGGTGTTTTCAAAGAACGACATCTGACCCCTCCGATTTCGTGCATTCCGCATAGGTCAACGGGAACGAGGCCTTCAGCACCGCGCTTTTCTGCACCACCCAGCCGTTTTGACGCAGGAAACTTAGGTATTCCTCGCTTGTCCACCTGCTGTGGAGGGGGAATCCCGCCATACTCATGAAAAAGGCTTTTGCCTTGCCGGAAACCGAGTTTTCCGCGTGGGTAAAGGTTGGTGCGATGAGCACGCCGTCGTCCTTCAGAACCCGCCTGATTTCTTGCAGGGCCTTTTCCGGATGCGGCACTATGTGAAGCGCGTTGGACGCGATCACCACTTCGAAGGACTTCTGTGCATAGGGCAGGCGGAACATATCTTGTACGGAAAAGTGCAGCTTTGCGGATTGATTGTCCCGCTTTGCTTCAAGGACCATCTTTGCAGAAGCATCCGTAGCCTCGATGTGCGCCGCCGCATTCACAATGTTCTTTGCGATAAGCCCCGTGCCGGTGGCAACCTCCAGTACGGTTTTTGCTTTCACAACCGGCCTGATCAGCTCATATATCTTCTCATACGCCGCCCGGTCCTTTCGCATGCAACGCTCGTACCGACCGGCATTCTTGTCCCAGAAGCCCTTGCGTTCGTGCATGGCTATCGCCCCCAAACAGTTAGAGCAATCTAACTATAACACACGAATCATGAAGTAAGATAAGGCTAACCTTATTTCTTGGCCAAGACGCATCTCTCCGACCCTTTGAATCACCCCTTTTCACGCTGCCCGCTACGAACCCCGGCGGAAACCAGGGAGTGATTAAAGGAGCGACCTGCGGTTTTGCGAATCAATTGAGTCATTCCCGAAATCGTGAATCAAGGGCCTGATTCGCTCAAATTGCGCACGAATCAGCCCTCGGGCGGTACGACGCGACACGCATCGACAACACTCGGACTGGATTAGTCATCGAGTGGGAGTAGTAATAGAACATTTGCTCTTGTTTTTCATACGGTTTCGTACGGTTCCGATGGCGACCGATGGGGGCGTTTCGGAACCGTCGCACCTGCAAACCGCATGGTTTCACAATCGGGTAAAAACTCAGAAGGCTCCTCGGGAAAAACGAGGAGCCTTCCTGTTTCCTTCGGCGCGGGCTGATCGGGACCCCCGCCGATCTAGAGGCACTCGGTCAGAATCTGGAACACCTCGCTGCGCTCCAGTTTCTTGGCGCAGCCTCCGGTGAGCACGCAGGTGTCTGCAACCTTGTGCAGTGTCTCGTCGGACGCGTCGGAGCCCATCTCGGCGAAGCTCGTGGGAAGCCCCATCTCGCCGATGAACGTCTGCAGGCGGTCGATGCCCTCGAGCGCCACCGTAAGGTCGTCTTTGCCCTTGGCGTCGACGCCCCACACCTCGCGCGCCCAGCGGGCGAACTGCGCGGGTGCCTCGGGGGCCAGGTGGCGGTAGAGCGCAGGATGGATGACCGCGAGGCCCATTCCGTGGTTGGTGTGGGTGTACGCGCCGTACTGGTGCTGGATCATGTGCGCCTGGAAGTCCGTTGACTTGCCGATCTTGAGCACGCCGTTCTCGGCCATGGCGGAGTCGTATACGAGCTCGCTTCTGGCATCGAGGTTCTGGTCGTCGTCCGCGATGACGCGCATGTTGCGGATGACGTTGCGCTGGATGGCGAGGTTGATGTCGTCGGTGACGTTGCGTCCGCGCGGGCTTCCGAAATAGCTCTCCATGCAGTGCGAGAGCGTGTCGAACGCGCCGCTCATGAACTGCGCGTGCGGTACGGTGAGCGTGAGCGCCGGGTCGAGCGCCGCCCACATGGGCATCGCCCCCAGATAGGCGCCCTTCACGTGTGTCTCCTCGTTGGTGATGACGGCCCCGTTGTTCTGCTCGGCGCCCGTGCCGGAGAGTGTCACGATGCAGCCCATGGGGATGAACGAGCTCGGCATCTTGCCGTCGACGTGCTCGAACGTCTCGATGTTCTCATCAAGCATCGCCTGCGCGGAGACCACCTTGCAGCAGTCGAAGACCGACCCGCCGCCGACGGCGAGAATGAAGTCGACCTGCTCCTCGCGTGCGAGCGCGGCGCCTTCCTGGCACTTCTCGTAGGTCGGGTTGGGCATGATGCCGCCGAAGTCCACCACGCGCTTGCCCGCGCTCGTGAGCTTATCGACCACGTGGCCGTAGACGCCGGCTCGCTTGACCGAACCTCCGCCGTAGGCGAGCATCACTGTCTTGCCCATGGCACCCATCTCGGCGTCGAGTGCCTGGTCCATGGCCCCCTCGCCGAAGTAGTTCCTGACCGGGTAGTCGTACGTGAATGAGTTCATGGCAATTCCTCCTAGTAAGTTATCAGTGCGGTCTGACGCTCGTCTACACGTTGCGCACGAGCCCGGACATCCATTCGATGGTGGCGGGGTCGTGGTGGTCGAAGAACGCGCTGCGCCCGGTATCGAGCGCGGCGATGGCGACCATCTCGTCGTCGCCCAGCGCGAAGTCGAAGACGTCGAAGTTTTGCTCCATGCGATCGCGGTGCGTGCTCTTAGGGATACAGACCACACCGCGCTGCAGCAGCCAGCGCAACACGACCTGGGCGACCGTCTTGCCGTGCGCCTCGCCGATGCGAGCGAGGACCTCGTTGCGGAAGAGGTCGTTTCTGCCCTCCGCAAAGGGCGCCCAGCCCTCCATGGCTACCTCCTTGCCGACCATGTACTCCTGCGCCTCGCGCTGCTGGAAGAACACGTTGCACTCGACTTGGTTCACGGCGGGGGCGATGCGGTTGAACGAGATGAGGTTTGCGAGATGATCGGGGTAGAAGTTAGCTGTGCCTATGGCGCGGATAACGCCCTGCTCGTAGAGCTCCTCCATGGCGCGCCACGCGCCGAAGACGTCGCCGAACGGCTGATGGATGAGGTAGAGGTCGACGTAGTCGAGCCCCAGCCGCTTGAGCGACGCGTCGAAGCCGCGCTTGGCCCCCTCGTAGCTCACATCCGACATCCACAGCTTGGTCGTCACGAACACCTCGTCGCGCGGCAGGCCGCTCGCACGCATGGCGGCCCCGACCGCCTCTTCGTTGCCGTAGCTCGCGGCCGTGTCGAGCAGCCGGTAGCCGACCGAGAGCGCGTCCTCTACGGCGCGCTGGCATTCCGTGGCGTCCGGGATCTGGTACACGCCGAAGCCGAGCTGCGGCATCCTGACGCCGTTGTTCAAGGTGATGTAGTCCATGGTACCTTCCTTCCTCGCAACTTGACGTATCCACCATACGAGGGGTGCCGTACCGGCGGAAGTTTCCGTTGGTGAGGGTTCTATAACGCTGGGGTGCGCACGGGGTTATAATCCGCGGGTTCTAGGCGTCACCTCAAAGAGATCGGCGCCGAGCTCGTCGGCGATGGCCTGAGCTACGACAGCGGTGTGGCCCTGTGCCGAGTAGCAGGCCACGAGGACGTTGCCGTCTGCAGCGGGCACTGCGGCGGGCTCGTCCTCGACAGCCGACTGGTCCTCGGCGGCGGCTTGGTTGGTCCGTTATCGTCTGAGCGCTACTCCTGCGCGTCGAAATCGGGGCGTATGGCCAGGTAGCCCTCGAGTGCTTCCTCAGTGGCGGTGTAGTAGGTCATGGTCCCGTCGAGCTTGGCAATCTCGGCCATCTCGTCTTCGGTGAGGGAGAAGTCGAAGATGTTCGCGTTGTCGGCGATGTGGGCGGGGTTCTTGGAGCCGGGGATGATGGAGGTGCCCATCTGCACGTGCCAGCGCAGGATCACCTGGGCCGGGGTCTTGCCGTACTTCTCGGCGAGAGCGACGAAGATGGGCTCCTCCAGAAGACTTTTGTCGCCGTGGCCGAGCGGGTACCACGCCTCGATCACCGTGCCGTACGGCGCGAGGTAGGCGCGCAGGTCGCGCTGGGCGTGATAGGGGTGGCACTCAACGGTCACGAGCTGCGGCATGATGTCGGCGACCTCGATGACCTCGGTGATCTTGTCTTGCGGGAAGTTGGAGAGGCCGAGGGCGTGCACCTTGCCCGCGCGGTACGCCTCCTCCATCGTGCGCCACGCGGCCAGGTAGTCGCCTACCGGCTGGTGCAGGATGAGCATGTCGACGTAGTCGAGCCCCAGGCGCTGGAGCGTGGCGTCCACCGCCGGCATGCCTGCGTCGTAGACGCTCGGCCAGAGCTTGGTGGAGACGAAGATCTTGTCGCGCGCGATGCCGCTCTTGGCGATGGCACGGCCCACGGCGCGCTCGTTCATGTAGGCGTTGGCGGTGTCGATGTGCTCGTAGCCAGCCGCGAGCGCGGCGGTTGCGGCCGCCTCGGCCTCGACCGGGGTCATGAGGAAGGTGCCCAAACCTTCGATGGGCATCTCTACGTCGTTATTGAGCTTCAGATACTCCATGGTCTCCTCCTTAATGGTGACTTTTCGAATGCAATGCTACGGCGTTTGCTGACGTGCGAGAAGTTCACGTTGGAATGATGGATATAACCATGGGGTATATACGGCACATAATGCGTGACAGGAGGATCGATGTACAACCCACAGCTTGACACTTTCATCCGCGTGGCGGAGGCGGGCAGCTTCTCCAAGGCGGCACAAGAGTCCTTCATCACGCCCACGGCCGTCATCAAGCAGATGAACCTGCTGGAGTCGCGGCTAGGCCTTACGCTGTTCCACCGATCGCATCAGGGGCTTTCGCTTACGCGAGCAGGCAGGTCGCTGCTCGCCGACGCCCGCCATATCGTGCAGTACTCTCAAGAATCAATCGCACGCGCCCGCGTCGCCGAGCGTGGAGAGAAGCGCATCATCCGCGTGGGAGTGTCGCTCATGACGCCCAGCACGCCGCTCACGAAGCTGTGGCCGAAGGTGAAGGAACGTTGCCCTGGCATGAGCCTTCAGGTGGTCACGTTTGAAAACACACCCTCGGCGGCACGCGGTTTGGCGAACCTCGGGCAAGACATGGATATCGTGGCGGGGATTTTCGACGATGCCTTTCTTAAAGAGCGCGGGTGCCTGGGCCTCGAGCTTTCGCGCGAGCCGCTCTGGTGCGCCGTTCCCGTCGACAACGAACTCGCCAAACGCGACATCGTCACATTCGACGACCTCCACAATCACAGTCTTATGCTTATACGCCGGGGCTGGAACGCCGAAATCGACCGCGTGCGCGACGAGATACTCTTGCATCATCCTCAAATCGCGCTCGTAGACTTCCCGCAATATCGGGCGGAGGTGTTCAATCGCGGCGCGAACGAGGACCTCGCGCTTGCGACGCTGCCGTTGTGGGCCAACGTCCACCCCATGCTCAAAACCGTCCCTACCGATTGGGACTGTCTCGTGTCTTACGGGCTGCTTCATTCGTCGCACCCCGCAGACCATGTGCGGGAGTTCCTCGATGCGGTGTCTGCCGCGCTCGAGGCAGAGCATCGATAGGCAATCGCGAACAGATGCGCTTATGCCTATGGGAATAACGGGAAAGAAAGCCTCCGGACCCTCTGGTTCGGAGGCTTTCTTTTTGCATGTCTGCCTAAAACGACTCCTTGCCAAAGCCCCTTGAGCATCGGGCGGCATTATTGAGCGTGGGCGTTATCGTAGGTATCTTTGATCTCTTCCGGCAAATTGTCGGGAATCAGCGCCTTCAGTCTATCCTCGTTGCCATCCTGAATCGCCTGCTCGTAGTACCAGCATTTGAACTTCAACATGTCCAGCGCGCGGTTCATCTTCGCGATCTCCGACTCCATGTGGGCTTTCCGCTCCTCGAACATGGCCTCGCGCTTGGGATATGTCGATGGGCCCTCCGCACACCATTCCATGAACAGCCGGATGTCCTTGATCTCCATTCCGGCCTTCTTCAGGCATTCGATGACCCGAAGCGCCTCGAGTTCCGTATCGCCGAATCGGCGAATGCCGGACGTCCGCTCCAATTCCGGGAACAATCCCTGCTTGTCGTAATAACGTAGCGTGGAAACGGGCAGATCGAACATCTCCGCCACCTGTCCGATTGTATACATGGTCCCTCCGGACAAATCTAGAATTTACTCCTTGACCTAAAGTTAGGTTTAGGTATTACGTTTATTTTCGTCAATACAAATCGGGAGCGCAAGGGATTTTCGCCAAAGACGCACGCTTGCCGGAACGGTTTTCGCCGGCGGCGTGAACGGTGTGGGCGATATCGCCGGGCATCCTGCTCTGGGGCAGGCGCGACGAATAGGCATGGGAATCTAGGCGGGCAGCTTGGCCGCGCGGAAGCAGTTTGTACTCAAAACCATCGACAGGAGGAATCAAACATGACGATTAAGCAGACGGCGGGCAGGGATGCTCTGGGGGACTTTGCCCCCAAATTTGCACAGCTCAATGACGATGTGCTGTTCGGCGAGGTGTGGAGCCGAGAAGACGGGCTTTCCCTTCGAGACCGCAGCGTGGTGACGGTGGTTGCCTTGATGGCACAGGGGCTGACGGACTCTTCGTTCCAATACCATCTGATGTCCGCAAAGAACAATGGCGTGACCAGGACGGAGATTGCGGAAATCCTTACGCATGCGGCGTTTTATGCGGGATGGCCCAAGGCGTGGGCAGCCTTCCGCATGGCGAAGGAGGTCTGGGCGGATGACAATGCCGCCGATGCAAGAACCAAGCATCAAAACGAGATGGCCTTTCCCATCGGTGCCCCCAACGACGCATTTGCGAAGTACTTTATCGGGCAAAGCTACCTCGCGCCCCTTTCCACCGAGCAGGTCGGCATTTACAACGTTACGTTTGAGCCCGGCTGCCGCAACAACTGGCACACACATCACGCCAAAAGCGGTGGTGGACAGATCCTCGTCTGCGTGGCTGGTCGAGGGCTTTACCAGGAATGGGGCAAACCGGCACAAGAGCTGTGCCCTGGCGATGTAGTAAATATTCCCGCGGGCGTAAAGCACTGGCACGGTGCGGCGTCCGACAGCTGGTTCTCCCATCTCGCGGTGGAGGTTCCGGGCGAGGAGGCCTCCAACGAGTGGTTGGAGCCCGTGGACGACGAGCAATACCTTAAAGCGACGAACAAGGAGGTTTAGGCATGGAGCAGTTGAAGCTGACGCAGGAATGGGACAAGGTGTTCCCCAAAAGCGATAAGGTTGAGCACGGCAAGGCGACCTTCCACAACCGATACGGCATCACGCTGGCGGCCGACGTGTACGTGCCGAAGAACGCGGAAGGCAAGCTGCCCGCCATCGCCGTCAGCGGCCCGTTTGGCGCGGTGAAGGAGCAGTCTTCCGGTCTGTACGCGCAGAAGATGGCAGAGCTGGGCTTTTTCGCAATTGCTTTCGACCCGTCCTATACCGGCGAGAGCGGCGGCACGCCCCGCTATGTGGCATCGCCGGACATCAACACCGAGGACTTCTGCGCAGCGGTGGACTTCCTCTCGGTACAGAAAAAAGTCGATCCGGAGCGCATCGGCATCATCGGCATCTGCGGTTGGGGCGGCATGGCAATCAATGCGGCGGCTATCGACACCCGTATCAAAGCTACCGCGGCTATGACCATGTACGACATGACCCGTGTGACCGCCAACGGCTATTTTGACGCTGAGGATTCCGAACAGGCGCGCTTCGAAAAGCGGAAAGCGCTGAACGCGCAGCGCACCGAGGACTATAAAAACGACAGCTATGCGCTGGCGGGCGGCGTGGTCGATCCGCTACCGGAGGATGCGCCGCAGTTCGTGAAGGACTATTTCGCCTACTACAAGACTCCGCGAGGCTACCATCCCCGCAGCCTGAACTCAAACGGCGGCTGGAATGCGACGTCCTCGCTGTCCTTTTTGAATATGCCGATTTTGCAGTACGCCTGCGAGATCCGCTCCGCCGTGTTGCTGGTGCACGGCGAGAAGGCGCACTCCCGCTATTTCAGCGAAACCGCGTACGGAAAGCTGACCGGGGACAACAAGGAATTGCTCATTATCCCTGGCGCAAGCCACACCGACCTCTACGATCAGATGGACGTCATTCCGTTTGAAAAGCTGAAGGCATTCTTTGAGGAATATCTGAAATAAGGCGCACCTTGATTCAATACCAAGCCCCCAGCAACGATTCTTCTAAAGAGTGGGAGTAGCTGAAACGAGGCGATTGATTAACTCCATTCGTTTTGGTTACAAGAAAACATGCTGCGCGCCTGCAGCATGAAGGAGAGGGAATCCTATGAATATCGTTGTATTGAGTGGTAGCCCGCGCAAGGGCGCCAATACCGACACCATGGTCGATGCGTTTGCCGAGACCGCGCGTGAGGGCGGCAATGCGGTCGAGGTCGTCCGCGTTGCCAGCAAGAAAATCGCTGGTTGCTTGGGGTGTCAGTATTGCTTCGCCCACGAGGGCAATTGCGTGCAGAAAGATGACATGGCCGACGTGATCGAGTCGCTGAAAGGCGCCGATATGGTCGTCTTCGCCTCGCCTATCTACTGGTTCGATATCACCGCGCAGGAAAAGGCCGCCATCGACCGCCTGTACGCCTTCGGCGCTACGGGCTTCCCGTTCACCAAGACGGCCCTTTTGCTCGATAGCCACAGCGAGGGCGTCTATGATGCGGCGATCGCTATGTACAAGTCAACCTGCGCGTACTGCAAGTGGGAGGACCAAGGCATTATCACCATCAGCGGTATGACCGAGCGCGACAGCATGGCCTCCTCGCCCAAGTTGGAAGAGGTGCGCGAGCTTGCCCGCAAGATCGCCTAAAGACAAGAGGAGCGCATGGCAATCAGCACAAGCGGAAATGCTTGCTGCCCTTACCAAGAGGAATGCTGATTGCCATGCGTTGATGCTTCCGCGGACAATTCCGGCGTGCTAAAACGCCTTCTCGTTCAAGAATTCCCTGAACGCGGGGATATCAAAGCCAACGAGACCACGCCCGCGCTCTCCGATGACGCCGTCCTCGAGGAGGCGGCGCTTGTATTGGCTTGCGTAGTTGCTGGCGACGTCCATGCGTTTGGCTATCTCCGAGACCCTGCTGGGGCCAGAATCGGGCAGCATCGCGAGCAAAAACTCAATGTCTTTATCGGAAAGCTCCCGATAGGTCGTTTCGAGAATTCGATCGCGCAGCTCCATGCGGGCAAGCAGAGAACCCTGCTGTACATCAGGTGCACTGATTTTGGGCGAGTTCTCCGAAACATCCCATGTGCGATATCCGACGAGCTGCATCATATAGGGAAATCCGTCGACGGCCTTCACGGCATCCTCGAGCGCTTCTGGCGTGATTGAGCGGCCTCCGGCCTCAACGGTTTTGCGGAATGCGTTTGCAATTTCAACGTCAGTGATTCGTCCCAACTGATGATATTGGGAACGCCTGAGGAACGAGACGGAATCGTTACGCAGCAACGCCGATACTTTGTAGGGCAGTCCTGCCATGAGTAGGGCAACTTTTTTACCTTCGCGTACAAAGTGCTGGTAAACAGAGGCAAATTGAAGCATTTCTTCGAGATCGACGGTGACTTCATCGATGGTGATGAGAAGTCCGATGTCATGTTTTTCGAGTTGCTTAAAGATGCCATTCATGCGCGTGCGCCAGTTGCCCTGAGCCTCTTGAGCATATGTCCAATCGATGCCCACTGGGCCAATTTGAACACCGTTTATGCGCGCGTGGGGCTGTGAGAGGAAGCTATCTGCGGCTTCTTTGGTTCGCTCGATAATATCTTCGAGCATGCCTGGCATGGCGGAGACATTTGCTGCGATCCATGGTGGCCCCTTTGCAAGTTTTGCTAATTTTTGCAAGTTTTGCTTAATTTTGCAAGTTTTGCTAACGACTGACCAAAGGGCATCGAAGCAGTGACGCTGACATTTTTTACGCAGAAAAACAAGCTGAAATCAATTTATCTGCGTTAAAAAATAGTTGAGAAGAAAAACGACGAGTCCCGGGCGCAATGCCGTTGCGTTCCGGGCCTCGTCGCTTTGCGAAGTATCTAACGATCTCGTTGCCGTGGTACCTAGTCAAACAGGCTCGGCATGTCGTTTTCCTTCATGAGGGCGCCGGCGGAGGGCAGGCTCTGCGCGGTGAACTTCTCGGCTGAGACGCCGGCGCCAAGGATCTCCTCGGTTGTGCCGACGGTGGTGACCGAGCGGCCCTTCTTGGCCGTAAAGGCCTGGACGCCCTGCGTGTTGGTGGTCGTCTTGGTCTTGAGCAACGACGTGTTGAAGTTCATCAAACGATAGTCGCTCGAGACCAGTGCGATGTCGCGATCTTCCTTGAGCACCTGGGCATACAGCAGCTTGCTGCCACCGTAGATGGCGTTCTTAAGGCGTTTGCGGTTGGTCTTGGTGACGTATCCAGAAAGCGCGACGCGCACCACGCGGCCGTTCTCAAAGACGAACAGCACGTCGGCCTTGTAGTCCTCGGGGTCGATGACCCAGATGACGCTCTCGTCGGGTTCCATCTCAAGATCGGTCGGCAGGTACGAGCCCAGCTGGGCCGACTTGGTGTCCTCAAACGCCGCGACCTTGCACTTGTACACCTGGCTCTTGTTGGTAAACACGAGCAGCTCGTGGGTGTTGGAGGACGGGAACTCGATAAAGGGTTTGTCGCCGTCCTTGTACTTGAGCGTGGTCGCCTTCTTGAGCACGCGGTCCGTCATCTTCTTAAGGTAGCCATCGCGCGAGAGCATGATGGTCACCGGGTACTCCTCGACCTCGGGCTCCAAGCTCACCTCGATGACCTCGTGGGGCTCAATCCTGCCCGTGCGGCGCGGCATCACATATTTCTTGTTGACCGCGGCCAGCTCGTCGCTGATGACCTTCTTGATGTTCTCCTCGCTGGAGAGAATCTCCTCAAGCTCGGCAATCTCGCCCTCAAGCTTGGCAATGTCCTTGGTGCGGTTGAGGATGTATTCCTCGTTGATATTGCGGAGCTTAAGCTCGGCAACAAACTCGGCCTGGGTCTCGTCGATGTCGAAACCCTTCATAAGGTTGGGCACGACCTCGGCTTCGAGCTTGGTGCCGCGGATGATGGCGATGGCCTTGTCGATATCGAGCAAGATCGCCTCGAGGCCGTGCAGCAGGTGCAGGCGCTCGGACTTTTTGCCCAGGTCAAAGTTAATGCGGCGACGCGTGGACTCAATACGCCACTTGACCCACTCGTGCAGGATCTGGCGCACGCCCATAACGCGGGGGTAGCCGTCGACCAGTACGTTAAAGTTGCACGAGAACGAATCCTGCAGCGTGGTCGAGCGATAGAGCTTGGCCATGAGCTTGTCGGGGTCGACGCCGCGCTTAAGGTCGATAGCGATGCGCAGACCCGAAAGGTCGGTCTCGTCGCGGATGTCGGCGATCTCCTTGACCTTGCCCTCCTTGGAGAGCTTGACGATGCGCTCGATGATGACATCGGTTTTGGTGGTGTAGGGGATCTCGTAGACCTCGATAATGCGCTCTTCGGGAATCCAGCGCCAGCGGGAGCGGATTTGGAAGCTGCCCAGGCCGGTCTCGACGATCTTCTCCATCTCCTCGCGGCGGTAGATGATCTCGCCGCCGGTCGAGAAGTCGGGCATGGGCATATATTCGAGCAGGTCGCAGTCGGGATCCTTGAGGTAGTGCATCGTTGCGGTGCAGACCTCGTTGAGGTTGAAACCGCAGATGTCGGAAGCCATGGCGACGCCGATGCCCTTGTTGGCCGAGACAAGGATGTTGGGGAACGTGGTGGGCAGCAGGCGCGGCTCCTTCATGGCGCCGTCGTAGCTGTCGACGAAGTCGACCGGGTCCTTGTCGATGTCCTTGAAGATCTCGGCGCTGATGGGGGAGAGCTTGGCCTCGGTATAACGCGAGGCGGCGTAGCTTAGGTCGCCCGAATAGTACTTGCCAAAGTTGCCCTTCGACTCCACGAAGGGGGCAAGCAGCGCCTCGTTGCCGGTGGCCAGACGCACCATCGTCTCGTAGATCGCGGCGTCGCCGTGCGGGTTGAGCTTCATGGTCTGGCCCACGATGTTGGCGCTCTTCTGGCGCTCGCCCTTGAGCAGGCCCATCTTGTACATGGTGTAGAGTAGCTTGCGGTGCGAGGGCTTAAAGCCGTCGATCTCGGGGAACGCACGCGAGACGTTGACGCTCATGGCGTAGGGCATGTAGTTGACCTCGAGCGTCTGCGTGATCGGCTGGTCGGTGACCTCGGAGTGCAGGCCGATGACGTTCTCGGCGTTGACCTGCTTTTTCTTTGGCTGGTTCTTCGTCTTCTTCTTTGCCACGATTTCCTCTTGAACTTCTTATGGGCCGTCGTTATCGATTTGCTGCTATTGCAGGTCCAGCTGGTCCAGGTATTCCTTGCCGTGCTCCGAGATATGGCGCTTGCGGCCTGCCTCGTCGTTGCCCAGCAGAAGGTTGAACATGGTCTCCATCTTGGTGACGTCCTCGGGCTCCACCTTGATCAGGCGGCGCGTCTCGGGGTTCATGGTGGTGAGCCACATCATGTCCGGATCGTTCTCACCAAGACCCTTGGAGCGGTTGATCGAGCACTTCTGGTCGCCGATCTCCTTAAGGATGCCGTTCTTCTCGAGCTCGGTGTAGGCAAAGTAGGTCTTTTCTTTGCAGTTGATTTCGTAGAGCGGCGACTCGGCGATATAGACGTAGCCTTCGTCGATAAGCGTGGGCACCAGTCGATAGAGCATGGTGAGTACGAGCGTGCGGATGTGGTACCCATCGACATCGGCGTCCGTACAGATGATGACCTTGTTCCAGTTGAGGTTGTCCAGGTCGAAGGCGCCGAGGTTCTTGATGCGCTTGTCTTTGATTTCCACGCCGCAGCCCAGCACGCGCATGAGGTCCATGATGATGTCGGACTTAAAGATGCGCGGATAGTCCTCCTTTAGGCAGTTGAGGATCTTGCCACGGACGGGCATAACGCCCTGGAACTCGGCATCGCGCGAGGTGCGGATGGCACCTGCTGCCGAGTCGCCCTCTACGATGTAGATCTCGCGGCGGCTCTTGTCCTTGGAGCGGCAGTCGATGAACTTCTGCACGCGGTTGGCCATGTCGGTCTTCTGCTGCAGGTTGGTCTTGATGCTCTGGCGCGTCTTTTCGGCGTTCTCGCGCGAGCGCTTGTTGATGAGCACCTGCTCCATGATCTTGTTGGCGGCGTCTTTGTTCTCGATCAAGTAGGTCGAGAGGCGCTCCTTAAAGAAGGCCGTCATGGCCTGCTGGATAAAGCGGTTGTTGATGGCCTTCTTAGTCTGGTTTTCGTAGGACGTCTGGGTGGAGAAGCAGTTGGTCACCAGCACCAGGCAGTCCTGGACGTCCTGCCATTTGATGCCGCTCTCGTTTTTGTTGTACTTGCCCTGTTGCTTAATGTAAGCATCGATGGCGCTGGTCAGAGCGCTACGGGCGGCCTTCTCGGGCGAACCGCCGTTCTCGAGCCATGACGAGTTGTGGTAGTACTCCTGCATCATGAAGGTGCGCGAGAAGCACATGCACGCGGTAATCTTGACGTTGTAGTCGGGCAGGTCCTCGCGATCGCGACCGCGACGGTCGGCCTCGATAAAGAAGGGCTCGGTGAGGTAGTCGGTACCGACCTTCTCGAGCACGTAGTCCTCGATGCCCTTGGGATAGCAAAAGTCCTCTTCGGTAAATTCGCCGTCGTCGCCCTCGATGCGCAGACGGAAGGTCACGCTGGCGTTGACCACGGCCTGGCGGCGCATGGTTTCGCGATACCACTCGTGGGGAATGCTGATCGAGGTAAAGACCTCAAGATCGGGGCGCCACTTGATGGTGGTGCCGGTGCGGTTCTCGTCGCTGGGCTCAATCTCGAGCGCCTTCTTCTTGGCGCCGACAACCTTGCCCTTCTTAAAGTGCAGGGAGTACTTGTTGCCGTCGCGCCAAACCGTGACGTCCATGTACTCGGAGGCGTACTGGGTCGCGCACGAGCCTAGGCCGTTGGTACCGAGCGAGAAGTCGTAGTCGCCGCCCTGGTTGTTGTTGTATTTGCCACCTGCGTAGAGCTCGCAAAAGACGAGCTCCCAGTTAAAGCGCTTCTCGGAAGGGTTCCAGTCGAGCGGGCAGCCGCGGCCGTTGTCCTCTACCTGAATGGAGCCATCGCGAAAGGCGGTAAGGGTGATGAGCTTGCCGTAGCCCTGGCGCGCCTCGTCAACGGCATTGGACAGGATCTCGAAGGCGGCATGCGCGCAGCCGTCGAGTCCGTCCGAGCCAAAGATGACGGCGGGGCGCAGGCGTACGCGCTCCTCGTCCTTGAGCTGGCGGATACTGTCGTTACCATAGTTTGCGGTGTTTTTTGCCATACTCGCTCTCTCGGTGCTCCTTTGCTGCGTTTAAGTCATATAGATAGTCAAGGTAGCATAGCCCAGCCCATAGGCGATTCCAACTAACACGAAATCCATCGAACAACCGTTCGGAGTTCGATGGAGATTCGTTTACTCGGACAAAACCGAGTCGGTTATGTCCGAGTAAGATTGAAAAGCGAATCGAAATCGCTGTGGCGTATGGCGATGACGAACATGATTTCCATAATGACAGATATAGTTGACGTCTTTTGATTGATGCAATATATTTCTGACATGTTGCAACGGATATCTGTCCATTACCACGAAAGGAACTCCATGCCGGGCAAAAAGAACCTACGCATGAAGGCGGCGCGCGCGGCGGTTGGCCTTTCGCAAGCTGACTTGGCCGAGGCCGTGGGCGTTACGCGCCAGACCATCGGCCTGATCGAGGCGGGCGGCTACAACCCCACGCTCAATTTGTGCGTGGCAATCTGTAAAGCGCTACGCGTTACGTTGAACGACTTGTTTTGGGAAGACGAAAACGACGTCGACCCTGACGCTCTTTAGGAGTTCGCTATGAAATTTGAAGATTTAAAACTCGTGCAAAAGTGGCGTGAATATGCCGGCCCAAAGGACGAGCGCCTGGAGGCTGAGAGCGCGAAGATCTACAAGATTGGTTTCGTGCTGCTTTCGTTTGGCATGTTGATGATCTTTTTCTACCAGTTTATAGCTCGACAGGTTGCGTGGGTTCACAGCGACGCCAGTGAAATGCCGCATGGCTTTGCAACGCCGTTCGAGGCAGCCATGTATTTGTGGCTCGTTCTCGTGATGTTGATTTGCGCAGGACTGCAAACGCGGAAGGGCTATGTCGATACCAATCGTTTTGGGCAAACCGAGCATCTTCCTGTTGGATATTTCCTGCTTGTCAGCGGCCTTAGCGGCGCCGCGTTCGCGCTTGTTATTGCTGCAATGCGCTGTATCGCTGAGGCGCAGATCGTACCGCTCGAAAGCGTCTTTTGGTTGGCGAACCTGGCCACGGGCGTGTTCTGTGGTGCGACGATTTTCGCGGCCACGTTTGCTGCCCTGTGCGCAACGTTTTTTACGGCGAAAAGACGCCGTGCCAAGCTCGAGGCAGAACTCGACTCCTCTGACGACATCTAATGCGTAATGGGCCGGCTCTGGGTATCCAGAACCGGCCCATTTTGATGTTCGATGAGCCGAGTCGGCGTCTCTCGCAAAAGTAACTAGGAGCTAGCGAGGCTTATCCGAATTGACCTCATTGGCGGTGTCGGTTTCGAGCGCCGTGCGGCGGGCGCTGTAGGCGACAAGGCCGGCACCAGCTGCGGCGAGTGCTGCAGCGGCTGCCATGAGGGGAGCGTTGACATCGCTCGTGCCCGCAAGCACGCCCGCTTTTCCGGAGCGCTTGTTATTGCCGTGGTCCTTGCCACTGCCGGAGCTGCTTCCGCCCGCGCCGCCGCCCTCGTCAGTACCGCCGCCACTTGAGCCACCATCGCCGTCTGCCGTCATCGGGGCGTCGTGAAGTCCTGTCGTATCCGCGCTGTCGCATACACCGACCTGCACTTCTGAGCGTTCGCATGCCGCGTCGGGCACATGAAGCTCGTGCAGTACGGCACCCAGCGCCGAGTTTGCGCCCGGTCGAATTTCCTCGAGCGTTACGGGATCGAGCGCCACCAGATTACGCGCCTTCGCATACAGCGTTACGCGTTTGCCCACTTCGTCGCTCCAACTCTCGGGGATGGCGAAGCTCATGCGGAACTGTGCCGTGCAACCCGGCGCCAGCACGGCGTTGCCGTTGTCGGCTACCAGCGGGTGCGTCGCAAAACGTGCGCCCAACGCCTCGAGCGCGTACCTCACGTGTGCCATGTCGTTGGCCGAAGCGTCCTCGGCAAGCTCTGGATCGTAGATCGAAGCCATGCGTGCGTTCACTCCGAATCCGATAGATGCGCTGGAGAACGGCTGGTTGGAGCCCTCTCGGTACAGATCGATCGTGCCGGCGGTCAGCAAGGTGTTGCCGTCGTTTCGCACCGTGACCATGAAGGATTCTCCTGCTGCTCCGGGCACCACTGCGCCCGAGGTAGCGACCGCGCCCGTCGGAGTGGCACACGCCACCAAGGGCACTTCGATGCCGTGCAGCTCTGCCTCGCTCTTCTCCGCGCTCACAATGTGCGTGGCGAGCGCGGAGAGCATGCCTCCCGACGTCAAAAATGTCGTTATCTGATCGACGGGATGGTCCAGCTCGCACATCACGAACGGCTCCGTGAACAAATCGCCTGCCAAGGTGCTGGCGAAGATGCGGAAGTGCTTGCCCATCACTGCTACCGGGTTGCCTTCTTCGTCGTAGGTTTGTCCCACCTTGCCATCGGTGTTCTCTACATAGAGTACGCACCTGCCGTTGTTGCTTACGCTAAACGATGCCGGGCCACAGCCTGCGGCACCCACAGGCTGCGTTGCAAATGCCGATGCGCCTCGCGTCCAAGTAATATGCTGCAGTTGCTCGTTGACGGTTGCCAAAAAGCCCGAATGTTGTGGCCACGGCACCGCACGGGGCACCGCGGCGTCCGGCGGCATAACGCCCCAGCCCGCAATGGACTGGCCGATTACGGCGTACGATGCGCAGCCGCAACCGTCTGCGGTCTCGTACGCAACGGGCACCACCATTTTGCCGTTGATATTCTCGGGCTCGCCCAGCTCGATACTCGACGGTGCTTGCGGAAAGCGGAGGACTTGGCGGAACGTCAGGCTGTCGCCCGAAACGTCCGACCACAGGGTAAAGCACTCCAGCGCAACCTCGGCCTCGCTGCCGAGCGCCTTTTCTGCGGTGGTTCCGCGGCGGTGGAGGTAGGCACCCGACAGGCGTCCGTCGACCAGCGTCTTGCCCACCGTTATACGCGGGCACTGCAGGCAATGGTGGCCATCCTCTTGCAGGCGGCCGCGCGAGATGCTGCGCCACGACGTGTGCGACATCACGCGAACTCCGTCGTTGCTTATGCGCAGGCGCACGACGGACAGTATGCCGGCTGTGCTTGCCGTATCGAAAAGGGTGTTGTCGCCGTCGGGGCGCTCGCCCGAGACCAGCAGCACGTAGGCGTCCTGGTTTCCTCTTCCGTCCGTATATTCCACCACGTCGAAGTCGTAATCGTATATGCCGTCGCGCTCCACGTCGTTCTCGCCAAACCCAAGGGGAAAGTCCACGGGCGTGGGGGCAGACCACGTGCCGTTTGCCTTTGTGTGCACCACCAGGCGCGAGCGGCCATTGTCGCCGTAGCGCACCGAGGCGATACGGAATAGGCACTCCACGCCGGCAATCATCGTTAGCTTCATGTGAGCTTCGCTGAGCACGCCAGTAAACAGCACATTGTCGCTCGAGGGCTTGATGCCGCCACGCTCGTCCTCCGACACGCCGGAAGAATTGGCGTTGGGCTCCGCAACGGCGTCCTTCGCCTGCCCGATATGGGTGTACGCATACATCGGCGCGGCATTTTCGTCGTTCTCTATCAGTGCGTGGACGAAATGCTCGACCTGTCCCGTGTCGTCGCTCTCTGCATCCGCCTCGAGTTCAATGCGCGTGACCGCTTGATCCCAATCGCGCACGACAGGCGCGACGTTTGCGGCAGTGGCGTTAACCTCGGCGCGTGCGAGCAGCTCGGCGTTGGTGACGATGGTGGCCGATGCGATAAATTGCGGCACGCCGCCCGCCTTGATGTCGCCGGGCGTGCCGAAGCAGGCATCCAGCGTGTAAGGCGTATCTCCGCCCAATGCGAGTTCAGAGTGCTGGAGTACATACTGGTCGCCGTTGTTCACCGACATATTCCACGAATCGAGGAGTGTGGGCCACGACCCCGACCAAGCCTTGGTGGTCCACTTGAACATCACGAACTGGAGTATCACATCGACATCGACGTCTGCACCTACGCGCAGTCGCGGAAGCTGGTGTCCATCTGCCTTCTCGTACCCAATGAACAGCGTGAGGGATGCGGCGCCGCGCACGGCGGACGAAGCGACGCCTGCAACGCCGGCGCCAAAGGTGACGGCAAGCCCGATCTGGATGGTGAACGAGCCCGAGGTGTTTGAATAGTCGAGCGAAATGTTTTTAAAAAACGCGGCGCCGCTGCCGTGCGTGTGGGCACCCACGGCGAGCGCCAGCTTCGCCAACACCCAGGGGTTGACGTTTAGGAAAAACGGCACCGGTCCTAGGGTAAACTGCTCGGTCCAATTGAGGTCGGTTCTTACCTGGAAGAGGGCCTTATTATTGCCGTATGCGGGGTCGTTGTTGTTGCCCCAGGTTTTGCCCACCCAATCGTAGGCGAGCGAGCCGTACAGCTGTGTGGCGATATCCATCGTGAACAGCGGCGTGCAATGGTGGCGAAGGAGCTTGGTGTTTCTTGGATCGGTGCCCGAACCGGCACTCATACTCTTGTACTGATTCCACTTCCCCTCCATCTCGTCGAGGTAGCGGTTTGCCTGCTTGGCGCCCGACTCACGCGGTGACTTCTTCCAGTATTCCGGATCAGGGTTGCCCGAATCGTTCATATAGCTGGCTGGTTTGTATCCTCCGCCAAACAGTACGTACCCGGCAAACGAGAAATCGAACAAAATGGGGAACGAGGGCATCCAGCACGTGAACTTATTGCCGCCGATGCCGGGAAACGATGCGGGGAAATCAAACGGAGTGATCTCTTGGTCCATGGTGGTGGGAACGATGGTGGTCGAGCCCGATTCCGCCTTTGCGGCCGGCGCGGTGACAACGGCCATGGGGGAGGAGAGTGTATAGGTTTTGCCCTGATAGTCGAGCACAAAGCGCAGCTTGCATCCTTCCTCCAGAAGGTTTGACGCTGCATCGAGGAACTTGTCTTCGAGCGTAAACGTCGCCAGATTATTCGCACCCGATGCACTGGCCTTGATCTGGCCGATCTGTGTGACGGTTTCGGGTGAGCTGCCCGCGGCAGGCGTCATTTTGTTGATGCGCAGCGTTGCCTGTCCGCCCTGTGGCAGATGTGCCTGCACGGTAAAAGTATGCGCGTCGGGTTGGTCGTTTGCTGCTTTGTCCGCTGGCATTGCCATAAACGTGGCGTCGGCGTACTGGATGTCCCATTCGTCGAACGTGAGCTGTCGAAAGTACGGCTCGCCATCGGAGAGCGGACGTGTGGGTACGGTAATGGCGGTGCCGCCTTGGACACGCGCGAGGGGAATCTCGACATCGCGGTAGCCCGCCATGCTAATGGAGATGCCGCCGTTAAAGTCGTACGCGTCGAGAAGCGTCGCCTCGTCCACGTAGCCTTCCGAAAGCGGCGCGACCTCAAAGATGGCTGTGCCTTCGTCATCGGTAGTGGCGGTGAGCTGCTTGCCTGCGGCATAGCGCGATGTGAGTGTGACCTGGGCACCCGTGATGGGCGTATTCTTGTTGGCGACGTCGACCACGACCACACCGAACATGGTGCGCGAGAGCACGAGCACCCTGAAGGGGTCTTTTTCGTCGGCATGGGCTTCGGTGGGTGCGAACGGCAATATGAAGGCGTTTTCGCTTCCCGGCACGCGAGGCAACATAATGCTCGCTAACGAGGACGCTCCGGCGACAAGTAACGAACGGCGATCAAGCATCTTGGGCTCCCATCCCGCAAGTATCGGTGGAAATAATCCAATTTTGCGAGAAGGCGCCCCGTAGCGGTAGTGCCGTTCAAGGGTCAAAATGTCCAAATTGATCGAGCGAAGCGCCGGGTTCCGGAATGCGTTCGATGCGCTTGGCAGTCCGGTCGCTAACGTAACATATGCGCGACCAGCTCGGCGCGTGTGCCGATGCCAAGCTTTGCGTATACGCTGGATAGGCGGTTTTTGACGGTGCCCGGCGATACTCCCATATGGCGTGCGATTTCGGCGTTGGTCCACCCACGACAGGCGAGCATGGCCATGGTGAATTCCGTGGTCGTTAGATCGTCGGCCACGTCCTCGCCCGAATCGGGGTTGTGGATGTGCCGCCAGCCGTAGCTGAAGCGGTACGTGATCTCGATGATGCGCGCGAAGTCGTCAGGGTATTGCGTTTTTAGGCATGCCTCGATAAGCCCCTGTAAAAGGCCGTGATGCTCGCCAATGAGCTCAATAAGGCCGTCGGGACGCGCAATGTCCCAAGCGGTTCCGAAGTGTGCCTTTGCGGCGTCGATGTCCTTGAGGCTCATGCATGCCATGGAGGCTGCCAGGTGCAGGAACAGTTCCGAGATCGGATAGCTTCCCTGTTTCATGATCAGGGCATTTTCCGCCATGCCCAGGCTGCGGCCGTATTCGCCGCGCAGATACAAGGCGTGCGCCATCACGTAGCTGGCGAACAAGCGCAGGCCTTCGGGTAGATGCGCCGCAAGCGGATAAAACTCTTCGGCAGAATACGGGGAAGGCAGATGTAGCAGGACGCTTGCGGCCGAGGCGAACAGGATATGCGTGGCGTGGACGGCGGGCGATTCCTCGTCGGCAGGCGTATCGAGGATGCCAGCAAGGCACCGGCGGGCGTCGGCGATACGGTTGAGCGACAGACTGGCGTATCCGCAGATAAAGCATGCGGAATAGCGCAGTGCGGAATCGGTGGCGTCAAGATAGGGGCGCGCCGTCTTGGCAGCGAGGGCGGCCTGTCCGCGAAAGTACAGCGCTTCTGCCGTGGCGATGGTGCGTGAATCGGGGTCGGAAATGCCTGCAACCGCAGCGTCAATCTGCCCCGGCACAAAGGCAGTGCACATCAACGGCATGGGAACGCATGGGTAGCCATCGCAGTCCATCTTCCATCTCCCAACAGCTGGCAACAATGCAGCAATTGTACTCCTGTTGCTCGGGACCCCTTTCGTTTTACTGTTCGGTTAATGCTGCGGATCGTTTTGGAAGGCTTACGAGCATGGTGGTCCCGTTCTCGGAACTTGTTTCGACCTCTACCGTGCCACCGTGAAGCGCTGCAATCTCCCAAACAAGCGCTAGCCCGAGCCCTGCGCCGCCGTATGCCCTGCTGCGGGATTTATCCAGGCGAAAGAACGGTTGGAAGATGCTCTCACGGCACTGCTTGGGTATTCCCGGGCCCTGGTCCTCGACTCGCAGGAACACGTGGCTGTCGCTGTCGCTGATGGAGACGTTGACAGTCGAGCCGGAGTGGCTGTAACGGATGGCATTTTCGACGAGGTTAAACACCAGCCGATAGAGGAGCGTATCACTTCCGATTGTCAAAGCGTCTCCGGCGCAATCGAGGGTTACGTCCTTATTTTCGGCAAGTGGCGCAAGGTCGGTGAGGACCTCTTCGGACAAGGGGCCAAGTTCCACATCGTCCTCGCAAGGAACGCTGCGGAGCTCACTCATCTCGAGCAATACCTTGGCCATTCGAGACATGCGCTCGGTTTGTTCTTGTAGCAGGCCGAGCAGCTCGGCTGTTTCGGGTTGCAAACCGGAGTGCTCGGAGATGAATAGTTCAATCTGTGCTTGCATAAGGGCGAGCGGGGTGCGCAGTTCGTGTGCGGCGTTGCCGGTAAACTGACGCTGTGCAGAGAACCCTTCGCCAAGACGGGCGATCATGTCGTTGAAAGAGGCGCTGCATCGTTGTAGCTCGTTGGGCACATCTTCACTGAGTCTGATTTCGCTTAGGTTGTCAGGCTGCACACGCTCAACCTGGGCTGCAAAAGCCCGTAGCGGTTTGAGCGCACGACCGCTCACAAAGTATGCCAGCGCGCCGCCAAGGAGTGTGACTCCAGCCGTGATGTACCAGGCTGTCGTGCCAAAAGACTCCTGTGCGTCGTTTACGACGATTGTGACCTTGTCATCGAGGGCCGTTTTCGTTGGGTCGAACACCTGGGGCGAATCCGCGCTGGCAGCGTTAAAGGCCGAGATGTCGCTGCCGATGGCATCCATGTAGCGCATGCCCGTATAGCCGACCAGGCAGTTCGTCAGCACGCATGCTGCACACGTGAGCAGTGCCGTCATAATCGTTATGCGCCATTGCAGCGAAAGCCTTTTCATTCGCTATCCTCCATAACGTAGCCCTCTCCAATCCGATTGCGAATCGGGTCGTATCCCAAAGCGCTGCGTAGCTTTTTGCGGAGCGACGAGATGTGAACGCGGGTTGCGTTGCTAAAGCTGTTCACGCTGCTATCCCAAACGTGCTCGATAAGCTCTTCTTGGCTTACCGGACGCCCTTGATTAAGCATCAGGTATTCCAAGATTCCCGTTTCCTTGCGCGTAAGAGATAAAGCCTCGCTGTCCACGGAGGCGATGCGCGCCTTGGTGTCAAAGCGGAGCTTTCCGCAGGTTAAAACTATGTCGCTTTGTGTAAAGCGTCTGAGGGTAAGGCTGCGGATCCTTGCCGCAAGCTCGTCCAGATGAAACGGCTTGGTGAGGTAATCGTTGGCGCCGGCATCGAGTCCGGCGACTTTATCGGATACCTCGCCACGTGCGGATAGAATCAGTACCTTGGTCTCGCAGTCAGTTTTCCTAAGTTCCCCGAGCACGGTCATGCCGTCGATACGGGGAAGGTTGAGGTCGAGTACCACGAGGTCGAAGGCCTCAACGTCCAGTAGGTCGAGCGCCTCCTGTCCGTCGTGACAGCAGTCGACGCTGTACGCCAAGTTTCGCAAGCTGCGCGCGATTGCATCGCACAGCGCCCGCTCGTCTTCGACGATCAAAATACGCATAACAGTCTCCTTGCACATTTCAAATCGCGCTTAACACGGATTTTATAGTCGATATGGTCCAATGGTCGCGTAACGAAAGGAGTGGTTGGGTTGTTCAAAGCGGTAAAACCCGTGGTACAGGTCGCTTTGTTGATCGTCGGAATTGCCATGGTGTGCTTTGGTGTTATGCGTGGCGAGGCGGATGCCGTGCTGGCCAAAGCGATTAGGCTGTGCTTGGAGTGTATCGGAATTGGATAAAAGAGAAAACACTGCGTCGCATGTTTTGGCTCGATTTCGCGGATTCATTCAAGCGGCGGCGACGCTCGCCACCAACATTCACCTGCCAAACTTTGCCAAAGGCGGCATCTATCAGGGCGCGGGAAAAACAGTCTGCGTACCTGGACTTAATTGCTATTCGTGCCCCGCGGCATCGGGTGCGTGCCCCATCGGGTCGTTCCAGTCGGTGGTAGGTTCATCCAAGTTCAACTTTTCTTACTACGTCACCGGTACGCTCATTTTGCTCGGCGTGCTGCTGGGACGCTTTGTATGCGGCTTTCTGTGCCCGTTTGGCTGGCTGCAGGAGTTGCTTCACAAGATTCCCGGCAAAAAGTTCTCCACGAAAAAGCTCAAGCCGCTCACGTACATCAAGTACGTCGTGCTGCTGTTTGCCGTGGTGCTGCTGCCCGTCTTGGTGGTTAACGACGTGGGCATGGGCGACCCGTTCTTTTGTAAGTACATCTGTCCGCAGGGCGTACTCGAGGGTGCCATTCCGCTGGCCATTGCCAACGCCGGCATTCGATCTGCGTTGGGACATCTCTTTACTTGGAAACTTGTCGTTCTCATTGCCGTGGTAGTGCTGAGCGTTTTGTTCTACCGCCCCTTCTGCAAATGGATTTGTCCACTCGGCGCATTCTATGCGCTCATGAATAAGGTGTCCTTGTTGGGGATTCAGGTTGACGCGTGCAAATGCGTCTCGTGCGGCAAGTGTTCAAGGGTTTGTCAGATGGACGTTGATGTGGTCCGCGCGCCCAATCATGCCGAATGTATCCGGTGCGGAAAGTGCATCGGGGCCTGTCCCGTCGATGCCCTCAGCTATCGCTATGGCCTGGATGTGTCGGCGGAAAAGCTTCCCTTGACCGCCGATAAAAAGTAAACAAGCTTCGACAAAACGGAGGAATGACCATGAAGCTTTCTAAGATTGCGGCCCTGTTTATGGTGCCGGTACTGGCCTTGTGTCTTGTGGCGTGCTCGGCACCTGGTGGCAATGCGAGCGAATCTGCGAGCTCCGATCCTAAGATCGCAGAACTCACTGCGCAGAAGCCGGCCAATACCGACGAGGCCGCCGAGCTGTATGCGAAGCTCATGCAGAAGGAGAACGAGATCTTTTCGAGTGATAACGCGCTGTGGGAAAAGGTATTCAATGCGGCAAATAAAGACTCGGCAATGATTGAGGACGGCAGCAATTACGGCGATTTCCTGCTCAAGACCATCGACGGCGCCAAGGATGAGTTTACGGCGGATGAGCTTAAGATGCTCAAGGCCGGTGCACAGCAGATCAAGGAGATCGAGGACAAGCTCGAGAGCTTGGAGAAGGAGTTCCCCGGCTGTGGAAGCACGCCGAGCGCAGGCGAGAGCGTCGACGCTTCGGCCGCTGGCATGACGGCTGGTGCCAATGCTTCGAGCGAGGCGACGAAGTTCCCCAGCTTTACGGGCAAGGACCTGGATGGCAACGACGTGAACAGCGACGAGCTGTTCTCTAAGAACAAGGTCACCGTCATGAACTTCTGGTTCACCACTTGCAAGCCATGCGTGGGCGAGCTGGGCGATCTTGAGAAACTGAATCAGGAGATTGCCAAGAAGGGCGGCCAGGTCGTGGGCGTCAATTCCTTTACGCTCGATGGCAACAAGGGCGAGATTGCAGATGCCAAGGACGTGCTGAGCAAGAAGGGCGTGACATATAAGAACATCTGGTTCAAGTCGGATAGCGAGGCCGGTAAGTTTACGTCAAATTTGTTCTCGTTCCCGACAACGTATGTCATCGATCAGAATGGCAACATCGTAGGGGATCCAATCGTGGGAGCCATCAGCTCCGCTGAGCAGCGCGCAGCGCTCGACAAGCTTATTGACCAGGCGATTGCGAATAGCGAGCAGTAGAAAACGCGTAAAGCATGGCGAAGATCGTGCGCCGCTGTGCGAAGTAGTCCGCTACCTTTCAAGATAAGCTCCACCATATAGAGGTCCCGCTCGGGACCTCTTCTTTTGGGCGCCGTCCCGTTCGTTTTTTGGCGCGGTTTGTTACATTCCTCACTGGCGTCGGCAAAAAATGGGGATAGAGTAGGACAAACGCGTCGAATACGAACGGCGGAGGAGAGCGGGCAGGGTGCCTGCGCAGGAGAGGTTGCCGTCCATGCTGGAGCTCAAAGGTATTTGCAAAAGGTACGTTACGCAGTCGTTTACGCAGGTGGCGCTCGACAACGTAAGCCTGTCTTTTCGCGATAACGAGTTCGTGGCCATTCTGGGTCCCTCGGGTTCGGGCAAAACTACGATGCTCAACGTTATTGGCGGACTCGATCACTTTGATTCTGGTGACCTGTTGATCGACGGCATCTCGACCAAGGACTTTCACGATCGCGATTGGGACGCCTATCGCAACAACCGCATCGGCTTTGTGTTCCAGAGCTATAACCTTATCCCACATCAGACCATTTTGGAAAACGTTGAGCTACCGCTGACGCTCACGGGTGTTGGCCATGCCGAGCGCCGCCAGCGTGCACGCAAGGCGCTCGAGGCAGTCGGTCTGGGCGAGCACGTTAACAAGCGCCCGAGTCAGCTTTCGGGTGGACAGATGCAGCGCGTGGCCATTGCCCGCGCCCTGATCAACGATCCCGAGATCGTGCTAGCAGACGAGCCGACCGGCGCCTTGGATTCCACAACGTCCGTGCAGGTCATGGACTTGCTCAAGGATGTTGCGCGCGACCGCCTGGTTATCATGGTCACGCACAATCCCGACCTGGCGTACCAGTACGCCACGCGTATCGTCAATCTGGCGGACGGCAAGATCACCGACGATTCCGATCCCTTTGATGCTGCCAAGGCCGCACGTCGCGAGGCAAAGCCTACGCGCAAAACCTCGATGAGCTTTGTGACGGCGCTGGGGCTTTCTGCCCGAAACCTCATGACCAAGAAGGGCCGCACGGCCATGACTGCCTTTGCGGGCTCGATTGGCATTATCGGCATTGCGGCGATTCTGGCGCTGTCCAACGGCGTAAACGGCTACATCAAAAAGGTCGAGGAGGATACGCTCTCGAGCTACCCACTCACCATTTCCAAGCAGGATTACGACCTGTCGTCCATGATGGGCGGACAGGGGGCTGCGGATGATGACTCGCCTGAAAACGTGGATTCGTCCGACGACAGTGCCGGCGGCAAGGCTCGGGGAACCGATAAGATTCCCGTGGTCACGGCCGTAAAGGATATGTTTGCGAGCGTTAAGTCCAACGACATGACGAGCTTTAAGGCATGGCTCGACGACGGTGGCGATGGTATTGACAAAGAAGTCAATGCTATCCAGTACGGTTATGGCGTGACGCCGGTTGTCTATCGTGCGGGTAAGGGTGACGAGAAGCCGGTTCGACTTGTTCCCAATGCCATGACCGAGGCCATGAGCGGAGGCGCGAGCTCGGCGGCAACGGTGAGCATGGAATCCATGGGAACCTCGGTCTTTAACGAGATGATTGACGACCAGAGCCTGCTCGACAGCCAGTACGATGTCGTTGCCGGTCATTGGCCCACGTCTGCTAACGAAGCCGTAATGGTGCTTTCGAGCCGTGGAACGGTGGGCGACTACACGCTCTACAGCATCGGCGCGCTGGATATCGATGAGCTCAACGACCTGGTTAACAGCGCCATGGCGGCCGACGGCAAGATTGAGACGCCCGAGTCCGCCGCCGACTTTACCTACGACGATGCGCTGTCCACGACGTTTAAGGTGTTGTCGTCGGCCGATGCCTATCGCAAAAACGAAGAGACCGGCATGTGGACTGACATGTCTGGCGACACTGACTTTATGGCCGCCAAGGTTGCCGACGGTATCGACGTGCACATTGTGGGCGTGGTGCGACCCAACGAGACGGCCAACGCGAGCGCGTTGTCCCCGGGCATTGCCTATACGCATGCGCTGACTCGCCAGCTTATGGAGCGCGCTGCCGATTCGCAGATTGTGCAGGAGCAACTCGCCCACCCCGAGACGGATGTCTTTACGGGCAAAACCTTCGACGAACTGCAAGGCGAGGCCAAACAAGGCGTGGATCTGAGCAGCATGTTCAGCGTGGACGAGGCGGCGCTCAAGAGCGCGTTCTCGTTTGATGCGTCTGCACTCTCGGGTGCGGCCGGCGGTATGGACCTTTCTGGTATCGACTTGTCCGGGCTGGACATTGACCTTTCGGGCGTTGGGAAGGACATCGACTTCAGCGACATCATGTCAAAAGCGCCAACCCCAGATTTCTCGGGCATCTTTGACGGTCTGGAGCTCACGCCCGAGCAAATGCAGCAGGTGGGAATACTTGCCAACCAACTGTTTGAGGGCTTTTTGCAGTCTGATCAGTTTAAGGCGCTGTCGCCCGAAGATCTTAAAGACGCGTCAAAGCTCGCTGCCGCATTCTCGACGTATCTTGAGAATGATGCCGCAGCCCAGCAATGCCTGGCTCAATTGAAGGCGCTCGGCGGCGATGCCCTGGCCGAGCGCCTGCAACAGACGATGACCGACTATGTGCAAAAGCAGCTGGCTCCGTATCTGCAGCAGGCTATGGATCAGGTGATGAAGTCGATCAGCGATCAGATTGCGGCGACGGTGTCAACTCAGCTCAAGGCAGGCGCGGCAGGGCTTATGGACCAGATGGCGACGCAGATGTCTTCGAGTTTTGCTAACCTGGCGAGCGCCATGCGCGTGGATGCGAGTGCCTTTACTCGTGCCATCCATTTCAACATGGACGCCGAGGACCTGAGTTCGCTCATGATGAGCTATGCCAAGGCATCGCAGCTTACCTACGACAACAATCTGACCACGTTGGGCTATGCGGATGAGGCAGACCCCATCTCGGTTAAGATTTTCCCGCGCGACTTTGAGGCCAAAGAGCGCGTGCTCGATCACATCGATGCGTACAACAAGCAGGTCAAAGCCGCTGGTCACGATGAACAGGCAATCTCGTACACCGACTACATGGGCATCATCATGGGCTCAGTGACCGACATCGTGAACACCATCAGCTTGGTGCTCATCGCATTCGTGAGCATCAGCCTGGTCGTGAGCTCCATCATGATTGGCATCATCACCTACATCAGCGTACTGGAGCGCAAGAAGGAGATCGGCATCCTGCGCGCGATCGGTGCGTCAAAGCGCAACGTGGCCAACGTGTTCAACGCCGAGACCTTTATCGAGGGCCTCATTGCCGGCGTCTTTGCTATTGTCGTCGTGGTGGCCGTGAGTTTCCCGGTCAATGCTTGGGCGCTTGCGGCCAAACAGGTCCCCAACCTGATGAGCCTGCCCGTGCAGGATGCGCTGGTGCTCATTGCAATTTCGGTGTTGCTGACGGTCGTTGCCGGTCTACTGCCTGCCCGCAACGCATCCAAGAAGGACCCCGTCGAAGCCCTGCGCTCCGAATAATGTGACAAAGGGACAGTCCCTTTGTCACATTGAGACCCTTGCGAAATCGGGGTCTAATTACCGTTCGGCAGGTTAAGAACTCCCTCTCCCCGCTTAATGCTTGACGAAGAGTCCTCTGGTTTATATACCTATCGGTAGGCATATAGGATGTATTGCCGATAGAAATGGAGCAACCATGACTCTCACCACACCAGCCAAAAAAGATTGTCTCCGTGAAAGCGGCGCATTTGCTTGGGTCGTCGTTATTGCGCTCGGCTTAATGTCCGCCGGAACAACTGGCACATATAGCATTATTGCTGGCTCATTCGTTGCTCCAGTATGTGAAGATCTGGGCTTTGACTACACTTCTTTTTCTTTCTATTTCACCGCGATTCTTCTTGGCCTTGCGCTTGGGCTTCCGCTTTTGAGTCGCTTCATTCCAAAAGTAATCGGCAAACCATGGCATATTTGCATTGAACTCGTCCTTATTGCTGCCGGCGCCGCAATGGCGTTCTACACCGAGGTCTGGATGTTCACCGTCTCCGCCGCAGTGATCGGCATCTGCTTTTCGTTTACAACGGGCGTCTGCATGTCCGATGTCATTGACCAATGGTTCAGCAAATCGTCCGGTCTTGCCATCGGCCTCGCTTGGGGCGTTAATTCTCTCTGCACGCTGTTATTGAGTCCTGTCGTTACGCTGGTCATCGAGCAGCAAGGCTGGCGTACGGGATACATCGTGCTTGCGGCCGTTTCTGCAGCCATGATTTTGCCTGCAAGCGCATTTATCATTCGCCTTAACCCCTCTGATCGCAGCATGCTTCCGTACGGAGAGACCGCCTCCGAAACCCATGAGAGCTGCAGCGCCGATGAGCAGGAAGATGTCCTTTCGGGCATGGCACTCCGCGATGCCGCGAAAACGCCGTCTTTTATTCTCTGCGCCCTTTTGCTTTGCGTGGCGCAGCTCACCTGCTGCATGAACCAGCTGTTTCCAACCTATGCAAGCGAGGTCGGTTTCAATCCTATCGTAGGAAGCTTAATGGTCTCGGCTGCTTCACTCTCCGATATCTTCCTAAATCCCTTCGTGGGCAAAACATGCGACAAGCTTGGCGCTATTAAAGCAACGGTCGCATGGACAGGTGTCAGCATTCTTTCATTCCTGCTTCTTATCATTGGCGGAAGCAATGAGACCGTTTCCATCATTGCAGCTGGTGTAAACGATGTCATGTTCGCCATCGTTGGAACCGCAATGCCGATGCTTCTCCTCTCGCTTTTTGGATCACGCGATTTTGGAAGGATCTATTCGATCGTTTGCTCAGCGGGCTATGTCGTCGGTGCTTTTGGAATGCCGGTCATGATGAAAGTTTACGGCATGGCAGGGTCATTCCAGGGAGTATTTATCTTCTGCATTGCCTGCAACCTTATGATTGCTGCGTTTGCTATCGTTTCCGGCTTTCTCAGTAAGGCTGCTGAAAAGTAATAAGCGCCGATTGTATCGGCATAGATTGCCACGCAACAGGGGTCGACTCCAAGCCAGACTGGAGTCGGCCCCTGTTTTCGTTTTAAAGGTTGCCCGCAGGCACCATGGGTGCCAACATGCGCTTCAGCTTGGCTGGCCTATTTGAACATAAGCTCGACTATTCCCGCCCAAACCGCTTTTTCATCAATATCCTCACCTTGAGCGACCGTATTGCTCGCTCCCTCCAGAACGGTATAAAGAATTTGTACGTAGAGCATCACGTCAGCACTATCGGAAAACGCGCCAATCTCTGCACCATGAAGAAGGATGTCTTTAAGCGCATCCATGGTTCGTTTGGTCGCCGTCGCTTGACGTTCCTGAACTGCAGGAATTCGATTTGCTTGAACGCTAACCTCGGCCAGCACGCGCCGGCGCTTTTCATCGCTTCGATAACCACCTATAACTGAATTGCCGAGCTCGATAAGCGCGGCCTTGAACCCGTCCCTATCGACTATTAGCGAGTAGTCGCGCTGATAGTCGATGGTCGGAAACATGCTGTCCAAGAGCGTAGTGAAAATCTCCTCTTTAGAGGGAAAGTAGTAGTACACCGACGGCTTGGATATACCGACAAAGTCGCAAATCTTTCCGATAGACGCTTTGTCATAACCGACTTCTGCCACAAGATCGTACATTGCGTCCAATATTTTTTTTCTTGTGCTCACGCTGCATTTCTCCATTGCAAATCATTTCCGCACTACCAACATTATTAAGGATGGCAACGGAACATCAATTCGTGTCCAAACATGACCACTATATACGGTGAACGGTATGTATCAGTAGGCGAGCGGCAATTATTCAAAACTATCTACCGAACGGTAGGTATAGTAGTACTATAGCAGGTGAATCCCCGCTATTGTCGCGGCCGGACAGCATCGCGGGAAACCCGACGGAAGGACCAACCATGTACGAGAACTATCGTATGCCGGGCGAGTTCGAGAAGCGCTCCAACGTCTATGTGACATGGCTTCCCGATTACATCCGTGCAGAGGGTTACGATAACCGCCAGCCCTGCGTTGACGTGATCAAGGCTCTGCTCGAGTATGGCGACGTTACGGTCAACCTCAATTGCGGCACCCCCGGCTCCTATGAGGAGGCTTGCTCGCGCCTGAAGGAGGAGGGGGTTGATCTCGATCGCATTGAGATTACGCAGTTCGAAGACTCCAACTTCTATGTCCGCGACAACGGCCCCAGCATCATGGTCGACGATAAAGGCCATTCTTATATGGTCAACCCCGCTTGGACCTATTACGGCGTGTGGGACAAGAACTCCCCGGAGTGCCAGTCCGCACGTAAGGCAGCCGTTCACATGGCGGTTGCGCTCGGTTGCTTCGATATTGTCAATTCCGAAATGGTTTCGGAGGGCGGCGACCGCGAGTTTGACGGTCACGGCACTCTAATCGCCATCGAGGACACGGAATGCCGCAAGCGTAATCCCGAGTTCACGAAAGAGGAAGTAGAGGCCGAGTATAAACGCATCTACAACCTCAACAAGGTTATCTGGCTTCCGCAGCCTATGCTCGAGGACGACGACTATCGACTGGGCATCCTCGACGAGAAGGAAGACGGAACTCCCGTCTTTGGCATGAGCTTTGCAGCTCACATTGATGAGATGTGTCGCTTTATCACTCCGAACAAGATTCTTCTTGCCGAGGTGTCCGATGAAGAGGCAGCCTCGAGCAAGGCTGGCGCAGAGTCTCGTCGCCGCATTGAGGCGGCCTACGAGATCCTGAGCAACGAAACGGACTGGGAGGGTAAGCCCTTCGAGATCGTTCGTATGCCCACCGCCGAGCCGATTGAAGTCGTTATCGCCCCTGGCGATGAGGATTACGAGCTCTATAAGGGCTTCATCGACGAAATGGGCGGCAAGTTTATGGATGGCACTCCCTGGCCCGAGGGCCCCGTCCACTTCTACGCAGCAGCGAGCTACTGCAACTTCCTCATCTGCAATGGCGTCGTTCTTGGTCAGCGTTATTACCACGAGGGCATGAACGAAGTTGTGAAGGAGAAGGACGAGCAGGCCAAAGCCGTTCTTGAGAGCTGCTTCCCCGATCGCAAAGTCATCATGATTGACTCTCTCGCGCTTAACCTGTCCGGCGGCGGCGTGCACTGCTGGACCAAGGACGTGGCAGCCAGCTGCTAGCGAGCCTTTGAGCCTGCACTGTCTGATTTAGGCGCCACACTTACTGCTCCCCGAGGGATATCCGTGTCTCCCTCGGGGACACATTCGACATTCATCTATCACTAAATGGAAAGGAAATAGGCATGAACAACAGCCTCCGCGGTCGCGACTACATCAACATCCATGATCTCTCCTCCGAGGATTTCCGCTATCTCATCGATCTTGCCTGGAACCTTAAGGCTCAGAAGAAGTCTGGTGTCGACCAGCGCTACTTCCCCGGCAAAAACGTCCTCGCCAACTTTGAGTGGGGCTCGACCCGTACTCGTTGCGCATTCGAGACCTCCTGCAACGATTTGGGCATGGGCTTCACTTATCTGACCAACTCCCACATGGGTGACTGCGAGACCGTCAAGGATGCCATGCGCGTCTTTAACGGCATGTATGATCTCATTGTCTACCGCGCACAGAAGGACGAGCAGTTCCTCTATGACGTCGCCGACCTGGTTGACATCCCGGTCATCAATGCCCTTACTCTCGGCGATCACCCGACTCAGATGCTCGCTGACGCTCTTACGATGGAAGAGCAATGGGGCGGTCTGCGTACGAGCCGCGGCAAGAAGATGGCTTTCGTTGGCAACTGCGCCGGCGCCCCGGTGTGGTATGGCCGCCTGTGCGCTATGCTCGACATGGACTTCCTCGCCATCGGCCCCGACGACCTCCGTCATCAGATGTGCAAGGAAATGATCGAAGAGGTGGAGGCCTGCTACGCCAAGTACGCTCCCAATAGGACCTTTACCATCACCTCTGACCTCGATGCCCTGGATGGCGTTGACGTTATCGTTACCGAGGAGTGGCGCTACATCAACCCCGAGTGCGGCGAAGAGGTTCTGGATCCCGACGACTACAACTCCTGGCTGGGCGATGCCGAGTCCCTGTACCCCTATCGCGTCACCAGCGAGCTGTGCAAGCGCACCAACAATCCCGACATCTTCTGCATGCATGAGCTTCCCTCTGTCCACAACGCAGATCACCGTGTTGGCAAGATGCTCCTCGACCAGTGCAAGAACGACCTCCATCGCGAGATCATCACCGAGGGTTTCGAGATTGCCGACGAGTGCTTTGAGGCCAACGCTTCGGTCATCTTCCGTGAGGCAGAGAACCGTCAGCACACCATCAAGGCCGTTATGTGTGCCCTTCTGGGTCTCTAGGAGCTGCGTCAATGGAAAATGCAAAGTTAAAGAGCAGCAAGGTTTACGCATGGGTTCTCGTAATCGCGCTCGGCCTTATGTCTGCCGGCACGACCGGATCCTATAGCGTCATCGCGGGCTCCTTCGTCGCACCCGTGTGCGAGGAGTTCGGGTTTGACTATTCCATCTTCTCGTATTACTTCACCGCAACGCTCATTGGTCTTGCGGCAGCTCTTCCGTTTGTCGGAAAACTCATTCCCAAGGTCGTTGGCAAGGTTTGGCTCCCCGTTGTCGAGCTTATTTTGCTCGCTGCCGGCGCAGGCATGGCCTTCTACACCGAAGTCTGGATGTTCATCGCCGCTGGCGCCCTGATTGGCGTTTGCTTCGCCTTCACCACCGGCGTCGCTATGTCCGACGTTATTGACCAGTGGTTCAAAAAATCTGGTGGCCTGGCAATCGGTCTCGCTTGGGCAGTGAACTCGATTTACATGCTCATCATGAGTCCCGTCATCACCTCTGTCATCGAGGCCGCTGGCTGGAGAACTGGTTATCTGGTGCTCGCCGGTGTTTCCGCAGTGCTCATTCTCCCAGCTTCCATTCTGATCATCCGCTACAAGCCTCAGGACAAGGGCATGCTGCCCTATGGCTACGTCGAGGGCGAGACGGTCACCGAGACCGAGGAGACGACCGAGGATAGCACGCGTGGCGTTAGCTATGCGCGCGCCATTAAGTCGCCTGCCTTCTTCTTCTGCATCGGCTTCCTCTGTCTCGTTCAGCTCACTTGCTGCATGAACCAGCTCTTCCCGACGTATGCTTCCGAGGTTGGTTTTAGCCCCATGGTGGGCGGCTTCATGGTATCCGCTGCATCGCTCTTCGATCTGTTCCTCAATCCGATCGTCGGCACCACTTGCGATAGGTTCGGCAGCACGAAGGCCATTCTGGGCTGGCTCGCTGTCTCCATCCTCTCCTTTGTCATGCTCATGATGAGCAGCGGCAACTCGACGCTCAGCATCCTCGCAGCAGGCGTGAACGACGTAATGTACGTCATCGCTGGCACTGCCCTGACCGTTTTGGTTATGGATGTCTTTGGCTCCCGCGATTTCGGTCGCATCTTCGCGCTGATCTGCTCCGTGGGCTATATCGTCGGCGCCTTTGGCATGCCCGTTATGATGAAGGTCTATGAGCTTGTCGGCTCCTTCCAGGGCGTCTTCATCTTCTGCATCGCATGCAACGTTATCATCGGCCTGTTCTTGCTGCTGGCAAAAAAGACTGGTAAGAACCTCTCCTGGGACGAATAGTTCGATTCGTCTTAGACATACGCTGTAGGGCTTAACCTGCAGCCGCTTCGGGGCATCGACTAACATCGGTGCCCTTTTTCATCGAATGTGACAAAGGAGCAGTCACTTTGTCACATTGAGTGGCATGTAAATCGAGGTCTAATACTTTTCCGAGAAGTGAACGGCCATACTTGGGCCTCCGAAGCATCGACATTTTTAGACGTCAAACCCGCAGGATTTGGCTGGCAAAACCGCAGGAAATTGCATCTCGAAAGTGCAGATGCTTCGGGGTCCGTTTTCACTCGTTCACTTCTCGGGAAAAGTATTAGACCTCGTTGTATGGGGTGCGGCTGGAGGGTGGTCATCGTTCAGTAGCTACCTCTTCCTTGTGAATCGCCTGAAGCGCAAGGCATAATGCATGTGACAAAGGGACGGCCCCTTTGTTGTGTTGATATGAGAGAAGAGTAGATGATTCTTTCGCTGGCCCCCATGGAGGGAATTACCGGGCATGTGTTTCGTCGCGTGCATGCGGAGTGCTTCGGTGCGCTCGATTGCTATTACACGCCGTTTTTGCCGCCGCCGCGGGTGGGAAACCGCTTTGGCGGCAAGGCGTTTAAGGAGATCGATCCTGCCAATAACCAGGGGCTCAACGTGGTGCCTCAGCTGATGTCCAAGAACGCGGACGAGTTTGTGTGGGCGGCACAGGTGCTCGCCGACATGGGCTATCGCGAGGTCAATCTCAACTTGGGTTGCCCCTCGGGGACGGTTGTCGCCAAGGGCAAGGGCTCGGGCTTCTTGCGTAATCTCGACGAACTTGAGGTGTTCTTGAGTGACGTGTGTGAGCGCTCTCCGCTGCCGGTATCGGTCAAGACCAGGTTGGGGTTGGAGAGCGACGACGAATACGAGCGCGTACTCGATCTATATTGCCGCATGCCGCTGGCAGAGCTGATCGTGCATCCGCGCGTGCAGAAGGACCGTTATGCGGGCTCGCCGCGCAAAGAGTTTTATGGCGAGACGCTGGAGCGTGCGCCGTTCCCGGTTGCCTATAACGGCGATATTTTTGATCTTGAGGATATGGATGCGCTGGTGGAGGCCTATCCCGGCACGCGCCATGTGATGTTGGGGCGTGGCCTGCTCGCGAACCCCGCTCTGGCTCGCATGGTCAAGGGCGGCCCTGCTGCAACAGCAGCCGAGCTGCAGCGTTTCCACGACACGCTGTTTGCGGCATATGCAGAAGAGATTGGCGGCAATGCGGTCTTCCGCATGAAGGAGTGGTGGTTCTACGCCAAGTGCGCTTTCGCTGATCCCGCTACCGTCCACAAGATCGTACGCAAGACCAAAAAGGTCGACGAATACCGCGCTGCCGTCGAGCGCGTCTTTCGCGAACAGCCGCTTGCACCCACAGCTCGCTTCCACGGCTAACTAGTCATCGGGGGCGTTCTTTAACGACTGGTCATTTAAGGACGTCCCCAACGACTATGTAGCAAAAAGCTGTACACCAGCATCCAAAGATGTCGAAAAATGTTGACTTTGGATGCTGGTGTACATGTTTGGGTCCGACGGGGGAGCGGGCCTAGGCAATCAGTGCATCAAGTGTAATGAGCTCTCTGAGCCGCTCCGTGCGTGTTTGCCCATGGCGCTTTGCTTTTGCGTCAAACGCATCAAGAACCGATTCGCCCACACGTGCTGATAAAACGACGCTCGGCTCATCAGAGATTGGTGGCCTTCCCAACTTGATGGTGCGACCCTTCGGCCACTCATCTTTTTCGTATGCCTCCGCGGCTTTCTCCAACTCTCCGGGAGCAAACCCCATCATTTTTTCAAGCTGCTCAGCATTCATAGCGCCTCCTATCGATCGACATAATGTCGAGCGCTGGTTCTCGGATCCTCTTTTTTGTATACAGTTTTGTAGACAAAAATACAAGCAGTTTATCAGGCAAATTAGCTTGTTTTGATCCGCCTGCTCGATAGGAAATGAGCATTGACGGCTTCGATACTCCTTTGCTTTTCAGCTTGGAATTTGGATGCTCGTTGAACTTCCGGAGGGGAGCGTTTTATTAGGCTATCGAAATTCTGGGCAGGAGCTCTCACCGGTCTTCGATAGTGGGACCAGCTTAATTCGCGACACAGTGTGTCACGAATTGGAGTAGTCGTTGGGTGTCCTTCAATGGCTAGTCATACAAGAACGTCCAAGTGCCGGATTTTGTCATTTAGAGTCGTCCCTAACGACTATTCTGGAGGGTCGTGGTCAAAAAAAGCAAATATGAGTACTGTTGCCATTATGGTTGCATTAATTTTGCTATAAAAAGTAGCACCTGATGAGATTTGTTCCCATTAGGAGTAACTTTTATTGAACATATGAGGAGAAATAGCGTCATCTGCGGGCGCATGGGACGTTGAATAGTTCCTGAAATGATCAAAATTGCTGCTACTAAACAGGTAGCAGTACTCATATTTGCCCTCTTTTGACCATAGCTCCCTCGGAAACTCTTTCCCGAGGCATCAAACAGCCATAATCCAAAGGTCGCCTCAAACAATTAGCCGGTTAAGAGCGTCCATGGCTACCCAAAAGTTGTACGCCAGCATCCAAAGATGTCGAAAAATGTCGACTTTGGATGCTGGCGTACATGTTTAGGCCGTATGGGGTGGGGTCTTGGACGGACGGGATGCGCGTACTAGAGCAGGTTCTCCTGTACCCATGCGATGATGTCACTCGATTCGTAGAGTGGCTTGCCGTCGATGAACAGGCAGGGAGCCTGGCGTTTTCCGCCGACGGCGATGAGTGTCTGCTCGGCTTCGGTATCGGTCGTGATATTGCGCTCGGGAATGGTCACACCGTTATCGGCCAAAAAGCGCTTGACTTTTATGCAATACGGGCAGCCGGTCATAACGTAGAGCGCGAGCTCGTGATCAGTAGCCATAGGTCTCCAATCGGTTGAGGTTTCGATTGAAATACCCAAAGCTGCCGCGGTCTATGCGCGGACCAGTGACGACTCGATGGCTTGGACCAGAAACGCCGTGGCTCCGGTGCCGCAGGGCTTGTCGTAGTAGTCAACAAAGCGCTGGTCGGCAAGATAACCATTGGCGAGGCCCAGGTACGCTTCGTTCTGGGGTTCGCGTCCCCAGTTGAGACCAATCCAACGACGATGCATCGCGACAAGCTTGCGAGCCTCGCTTCCATTCGCATCGCCATCGCCCATGGCAATCGAAAGCTGGCCCAGAATAGCGCATTCAAGTTCCTTCATGTCGTTCCATGTCTCGGGGTCCATGTCCAGCAGCGCTTCATTTGCTGCATCGATAGCCTCATCGCCATAGCGTGCCCGCGCTTCGGCGCCGTAGCGCTCCTCGTTTTCCTGCACGGTGCGCCAGCGCTCCAGTTGCGGCAGGACGGCGCCCATGAGCGAGACGGCTTCGTCGAGCGACATGCCGGTGTTTTGCGCCAGCCGCGGGGCGCAATCCTCGATCATCGCCTCCATGGTGGTGTCGTAGGTGTACTTGCCGTGGTCGTAGCACCACTTGCAGTAATGGTCGGTCGTGGCGCCCGTGGCATCGGTGCCGCAGTCGTTGGGCGTGAGTATCATGCCGCAGCTCTGGCAATAATGCTCGGGCATTTCGAGCAGGTGAGACAGGGGCTCGCCGGTTACGGCGGCAATGAGCTTCATTATGTCGATGCCCGGGGTGACCTCGTCGCGCTCCCAACGGCTGACGGCTTGGCGCGTGACAAAGAGTTTGGCGGCGAGCTGCTCTTGGGTAAGGTAATGGGCGCGACGGATGGCAATGAGCTTTTCTGCAAAGGCCATAGCGGCTCCTTTCTGCTGGTTGATGGCTTAAGCATACGCGGCGGCAGGCGCCCTTCCAAGCAACCGTTGGTTGCACGACAGGAGTCCACGGCGAAGAATTGCACGCAACGCCCCACGCCTCCATGCCGTACAATGACCGGCATGGAACCTATTGCACACATACATACCGACCTGCCGCAGAAGTTCGGCATTCCGCGCAACAGCTTTTTGGCGCCCCATCTGCAGGGACGCATCGTTTTTGAGCCAGAATTTGCCTCCAATGCAGCGGTTGAGGGTCTGGACTCCTTCTCTCACCTGTGGCTGCTGTGGCGCTTCGAAAACGGAACGCCCGGCGGCACGGCTAAGGACATAGTTGCCGATGCCAAGTCGCAGGACAGGTCCGGCACCAACGCAAAATGGTCGAAAACTGTGCGTCCGCCGCGCCTGGGTGGAGCCGAGCGTGTGGGCGTCTTTGCCACGCGCAGCCCGTTTCGCCCTAATCCCATCGGTCTCACCTGCGTCAAGCTCGATCGTGTCGAGCTCACCGACGATGGCCCCATCATCTATGTGCTGGGGGCCGATCTGCGCGACGGCACGCCCATCTACGACATTAAGCCCTACATTCCGTTTGCGGACTGCCACTCGGATGCGACCGGCGGCTGGATCGAGGATGCTCCGTGGCAAGAGCTCGATGTTAAGTTTCCGCAAGCACTGCAGGATATGGTCCCGCCCGCAAAGCTCCCCGGCTTGGTCGAGGTTCTACGCCAAGATCCGCGCCGCGCGGGCAGCAAGCACGAACCAAACCGCGTCTACCATCTGGCCTACGCCGGGCTCGACATATCGTTTACGGTCGACGAAACCCAGCTAACCGTAGTCGCCGTCAACGACGCGCAAGACTAACCATCCGTCCGTATCCGTCAAAAACAACGCCAAACCCCATGCCAAAACCGCCCACGCTGGTGGACAATAACGCCTATCGAAACAGTCTACTTTGCACGGGAGCTCAGCATGAAATACGACTTTAGCTCGCTTATCGACCGCCACGGCATGGACGCCATCGCCGTTGATTCTTGGGGTGAGATCCCCGGCATGGCTCCAAACGCACCCGACGAGGGCTTCGATCGCATTCCCATGTGGGTGGCGGACATGAACTTCGCCACGGTGCCCACGGTCCAGGAACACATCATTCAGCGTGCCCAGCACCCCATGTTTGGCTATTTCAATCCGCGCTCTGAGTATTTCGACCGCATCATTGAATGGCAGAGCCGCCGCAATGGCGTCGAGGGCCTGCGCCCTGAACATATCGGCTACGAAAACGGCGTGCTGGGCGGTGTCGTGTCGACGCTGCGTGCGTATGTTCAGCCGGGCGATGCGGTGCTGGTCCACAGCCCTACCTACATCGGCTTTACCAAGTCCATTGAGGCCGCGGGCTATCACATTGTCCACAGCCCGCTTAAGCTCGACGATCAGGGCGTGTGGCGTATGGACTTTGAGGACATGGAGCACAAGCTCGCGCAAAACCACATCCATGCCGCGGTGTTCTGCTCGCCGCACAATCCCTGCGGCCGCGTATGGGAGCGCGACGAGATCGAGCGCGCCATGGACATCTATCGCCAGCACGATTGCGTGGTGATCTCGGACGAGATTTGGTCCGATATCATCCTGCCGGGGCACAAGCATATCCCGACGCAGTCGGTGAGCGAGGATGCCCGCATGCGCACGGTTGCCCTCTACGCGCCCAGCAAGACTTTCAACCTGGCGGGCCTGGTCGGCAGCTACCACATCATCTATAACGAGACGCTGCGCGACCGCGTGTGCGCCGTGTCCAACAAGACCCACTACAACGAGATGAATGTCCTCTCCATGCATGCGCTTATCGGTGCCTACCAGCCGCAGGGCTATGAGTGGGTGGACGAGCTCAATCAGGTGCTTGCCGGCAATATCGAGTACTTCTGCAATTACGTGGACGAGCATTTTGAGGGCGTGTCCTATTCGCGTCCGCAGGGCACGTACATGGTGTTTCTGGACTGCACCGAGTGGTGCCGCGAGCATGGCCGCGATATTCAGTGGTTGCTCGACGAGGGGGCGCGCGTGGGCGTTGGCTACCAAGATGGCCGTCCGTTCCACGGGCCCTGCCACATTCGTGTGAATCTGGCGCTGCCGCTTTCGCGCGTGAGGGAAGCGTGCGACCGCCTGGACCGCTACGTTTTTAATGCACGGTAGGCGTGCGCTGCATGCGGGACCTTCTGCCAAGTCGGCTGGAAGGCCCCGCATGGTAGAACGTCTGTAACCATTGGGCACTCGCGTGGTTTCGTTTGCTATTATCTTTAACCATTTCAGTCTGTAAACAGGATCGTCTGGAGCTCGATGAAAAGACCCCGTCGCTCGGTTGCCATATCGTTGTTTGTTGCGCTTGCGGTAGCGTGTGCCTTTGTCGTAGCGATAGCCGGCTGTTCCGGGTCGAATGGCAGGGCCTCGACGTCTGCATTAGAAGGCCTGGACGCCTCGCAGGCCAAAGACGACAACCTTAAGACGCTCAACGTCGGCAGCGACCTCTATCCACCGTTTGTGTATACCGACGAGTACGGCGATATCGTTGGCCTGGATGTCGAGATATTGACCGAGGCTTTGGCCCGCATTGGTTACAAGCCAAAGTACCAGCTGATCGATTGGGAAAAGAAGAACGAGCTACTGGCGAGCGGCGAGCTCGATTGCGTCATGGGCAGCTTTAGCATGACGGGTCGCGAAAACGAGTATCGTTGGGCCGGCCCGTACCTTGCGAGCCGCCAGGTGGTCGCGGTCGATCCCCAGAGCGATATCTACACGCTTGCCGATCTTGAGGATAAGGTCGTGGCGGTCCAGTCCACCACCAAGCCCGAGGACATTTTGCTCAATCATACAAATGAAAACGTTCCGCAGATCAAAGAGCTCTACTGCTTTTCGGACCGCTCATACCTGAACCCGGCGCTCGTCGAAGGTCTGGTCGACGCCATCGCCGCGCATGAGTCCTCGCTGCTCACCTACGAAAAAGACTATGGTGTGACGTATCGCATTTTGGATGAGCCGCTGCTAGAGGTTGGTTTGGGCACCGCTTTCGATATCAACGATACGCGCGGCATCGACGTTAAACTCACCCGTGCCTACCAAGAAATGCTTGCCGATGGCACCATGGAACGTCTGGTGTCAAAGTACTTTGATGACCCTTCGCCATTTTTGAATATGGAGGGCCTGTCATGATCGATGCACCCGACCACGCCGCTCAGGAGCGGGGCAATCGTTCGACAGGGGCATGGCTCCTTGTCGCCCTGCTGGGGATAGCGCTCTCGGTTGTTGCCGGCATGATGAGCTACGGCTACACGACAGCTCAGGCCGAGCAGCGCTTTGCCGACGTTGTCGATTACGTGGCGACGCAGAGCCTTTCCTACGATGCATTCAATAGCGCCTATACGACCAAAAACCTGATTCGTGTTATGGAGATCGCAGGAGAGACAGCGCGCGATATGGAGCGCGACGGTTCGGTGGATAACGCCATGCTGGAGCAATATGCCGACCAGTTCAACGTGAGTGCACTGATCGTGACGGACGCATCGGGCAATTTGGTGTCCGAGTCCTCGACGGATGGCGTGGGCTACGAGTCGCTCGCTACGTATCTCAAGGAAGCACCCGTGCTGGAGGTGGCAGCCCATCCGCTTAAGTCCTATACCGCCCGCATTACGCTTTCGGATGATTCGGTCGCAGACATTGGCTGCGTAACCCGGCAAGATGGCGAGGGCATCGTTATCGCGGTCAGGCATCAGAGCGCGAAGGCAGTTGCAAGCAATACGCTCAAACTGCAGAGCCTGCTCGGTGGTTATGAGACCATCGACAGTGGCAATATCGTGATCGAAAGCGATGGCAAGGTCGTTGCGACCAATGCCGTTGAACCCACCATATTGGGCGTATTCAATCTGCCTGCAACGGATGTCTTTATTGTCGACGGTATTAAGGATCGATGCCTGCCCGGCAAAGTCCGACTGGTCAACGCCAGCGGCGAGTGGTATTTGGGCACATTTGGAAAAGCGCGCGGGTTCTACGTGTACACCTATGCCTCGGCGCGGCGCTACTTTGAGGTCGTCGCGGCTGTTGCTGCCGGCGTGCTGGTGCTCTACAGCGGTGTTATAGCCGTTGTTGTGATGGTGCGTCGCCGCGCTGATCGTCGACGTTTGACGGACTTGCTGCAGCAGGAGCGCGACTATGGCGACAAACTGGCAAAGGCAGCGCGTGAGGCCTCGTCTGCCAACTCGGCAAAGACGGAGTTTTTGCGTCGCATGAGCCACGATCTGCGCACGCCCATCAACGGCATTCGCGGTATGGTTGAGGTCGGCGATGCCAATGCGGACGATCTTCAAAAGCAGACCGAGTGCCGCTCAAAGATCTGGATGGCATCGGGACTGCTGCTCGACCTTGCCAACGAGGCCCTGGATATGAGTCGCCTGGAGAGCGGGCAGGTCGATCTGGAGCTTGTTCCCACAAACTTGGTGACCCTCAACCACGAGGTGCGCGATATTCTGGAGCGCCAGGCCGAGGAGCGTCTGGTGACAATTATCTGCGACCAGCAGACGCTTAATCATCCCTATGCGCGGGTGAGCGTGACGCACCTCAAGCGCTTGTTGCTCAATATTGCCGGCAATGCCGTCAAGTACAACCGCCAGGGCGGCTATGTTCGCCTGGTGTGCCGCGAGGTGGAGCCAGCGGATGGCGTCCCCGTCTATGAATACACGATCGCCGACAACGGTATTGGCATGAGCGAGGAGTTCCAACAGCGCCTCTACGAGCCGTTTTGCCGTGAGGGGCAACAGGTGGAAGGCGCTTCATCGGGAACTGGCCTGGGCGCGCCTATCGCAAAACAGCTGGTCGAGCTTATGGGCGGAACCATGAGTTTTACGAGCGTCTTGGGGCAGGGGACGACGTTTACCATCCGCCTGCCGTTCGAGAAGTGCAAGCGCTCCGAGATTCCTCAGGCAGTGCGCGTGGACGCGGGCGACAGCGATGCGCTCCAGGGCTTGCGCGTTTTGCTCGTAGAGGATAACGACCTGAATGCCGAGATTGCGCAGTTTACGCTCGCCCGTGCCGGTGCCGTCGTGACGCATGCTAAGGATGGTGAGTCTGCCGTCGAGATGTTTGCCGCGAGCGCGCCGCACGAGTACGACGTGGTGTTGATGGACATCATGATGCCGGGCATCGATGGCCTTGAGGCCACACGTCAGATTCGAGTACTCGATCGCGAAGATGCCGCGACCACGCCGATTATCGCCGTGAGCGCCAACGCCTTTGCCGACGACCGCAGGCTTTCGCGTGAGGCGGGCATGGACGCGCACCTGAGTAAACCCGTGAGCTCGCAGGAGCTCGTTGAGGCGCTTGCGCACATAGCTGCTGACGCTCTATAAGCATATGGCCTGGTTCCAAGGTGGGTTGGAACCAGGCCATATTGTTATTGATGAGGCCTGCTGAGGGGCTTACTTTTCCTGAATCTGCTTGCCGCAGAGATGCTCAATCGTAATCTCGTAGAGCTGGACGCCCTTAATGTCCTTGGCGATTTCCTCTTCGACTTCCTCGGCGGAAGGGTAGTACTTAAGGGCGAGCTGGCGGACTTTGTCCTCGATAAACGCGGGAGTGTCATTCGCCAGGCGACAACGGCCAAAGACGACGGTGCTCATAACGTAGGGAGCCCAGTCGCCGTCCTGGTACCACTCGTTGCCGTAAACGGTAAAGCAGACCTTGTCATCGCGCTTGAGTGCGTCGACCTTGTGGCCAGCCTTGGCGCCATGGAAATAAATCTTGTCGTGCTCGGCGTCAAAGAAGTAGTTGACGGGAATGGCATAGGGGTAGCCATCATCGCCGTTGACGGCAAAGACGCCGCGCTTGCAGGTGGCGAGCAGTTCGCGCGCTTTCTCGTCAGTGATGGCGCGTTTCTTTCGACGTAAGGGCCTAAACATCGTTGGCTTCCTTTCTGGTCGTGCGTGGTGGTTGAGCACAAACTATAGCGAAACGGATCCGTTTTTCTTGATGCGGGCGAGTATGTTTTTTAGCTTGTTAAAGTCGAGCGGTTTGGACAGATGGGCGTTCATGCCGGCGTCGTGTGCCGCCTTGGCGTCCTCGGCAAAGGCATTGGCGGTGAGCGCGATGATGGGGATATCGGCTGCATCGACCTTCTCGCTCAGGCGAATCGCGCGGGTTGCCTCGTAACCGTCCATGTCCGGCATCATAATGTCCATCAGGATCGCATCGAAGCTGCCGGCGGGATGAGACAGGTACAGATCGACGACTTCGTTGCCGTTGACGGCGCGGGTGACCACGACGCCTTCGGATTCTAGCAGCGTCTGGGCAATCTCGGCATTCAATTCGTTGTCTTCGGCGAGCAGCACGTTCATGTCGGCGAGCGAGCAGTCGAGCGCCCTCTCGACCGTATTCGCCCGCGCCCGGGGGTTCTTGTCGATATCGAGCGGAATTTCCACGTAGAACGTGGTGCCCACATGGAGTTCGCTGCTGACTTCGATGGTGCCGCCCATCAGTTCAATAAGCGACTTGACGATTGGCATGCCCATGCCGGTTCCTTGGAACTTGCTGCGCGCGTCGTCACCTTCTTGGGCAAACGGCTCATAGATATGCTTTAAAAACTCGGGAGCCATGCCAATGCCGGTATCCGAAACGCTAAAGCAAAAGAGCGCGCGCCCGTTATCGAGTGGCTTGGTCTGTGAACTAAAGGTGACGGAGCCGCCGTGCTTGTTGTACTTAATGCTGTTGTCTAACAGGTTGATCATGACCTGTCGGATATGGGTGGGACTGCCGATTACGTATGGCCCCGTGGCGTACGGCAGACTATTGTCCTGCATTGTGATGCCGTTACTGGACGCGCGGAGCTTGCACAGCACCAGTGTATCGTCACAAAGCTCTTTGAGGTTAAAAGGCGCATGTTCCAGTGTTAGCTTGCGGTCTTCGATTTTTCCCATCTCGAGGATGTCGTTGATCAGCGAGAGCAGGTGATTGGCGGCAACGCGCGCCTTGGCACGGCTCTCGCGGGCGACTTGCATATCGCCTTCCTTCAATTCTTCAATTTCGATAAGGCCCAGGATACCGTTGAGCGGCGTACGGATGTCGTGGCTCATGCGCGTGAGGAATGCCGTCTTAGCGGCGTTGGCAGCATCGGCTTTTTTGCGCTCGGTTCGAGCGCACACGAGCGCCCAGATGAGCAGGACGATGCCGACCGACAACATACCGATGAGGGTAGCTGCAATGGCGGTGCGGTTGCGATAAAGGAATTGAAGCGTGTTGGATTCCTGGGCCGTGTACGACGTGGAGGAGTAATTACTTGCGGAGAGCGATTCTCCGGCATTGATGATGCCCTTGTTGATGATTCCCAGCAGTTCGGGCTTGCCGCGCGACATCAAGCACACGAGGTCACAGGTGTCAGGGAGCTCGACCGTCTCGCAGTCCTCGAGATCATAACGGTCACCGATGGTTTTTACGCGTGAACTGGGAGCGACGATGCAGCGCGCCGTTCCCTTCCTGAGGGCGTCGAACGCTTCATCGTCGGATTGGTATTCGGTTACGGTCGCTGTGGGGAATAGACTTTCAAGTGCATTTTTGTTGACAAACGATGATTTGGTACAGGCGATGTTCTGAAGGTCTTTTTTCAGGTTACTGCCGGTGTGGATGGCGGTGAGGGACATGGTCCCCAACGATACCGACTGCACAACGCCTGATTGCTCGGCAAACCAGTAATCTCGGTATGCCGGCAGCGCAACGTCTATGCTTCCCTCTGACAGGGCCTTTGACATCATCTTGTAGCTATCAAAGGCGACGGTTTTGACCGTAATGCCAAATCTATCGTGTAGCGTCGTCGCAAGCGATGCGAGCGAGCCTTCCATTTTGCCGTCTTCGTCTTCGTTGCAGTAGGGGAGCTTGCCCGTAATGTAGCCGAGCGTGATGGTGTTGTTGTTTGCTTTGAGCCAGGAACATTCGGGGCCGTTGAGCGATGATGAACCGCTGTTTTGGGCCGAGTAGTGAGATTTGACTTCGTCGTTATAGCGTGGGTTGACGCGGGCGATTGCTGTCATGGCGGCATTGATGTCGTCCATCAGGTCGGGGCGGCTTTTGGGGACGGCAAAATAGTAGTCGCTCGACCCAATGTAGAACATGGGGGAGGCACTGGGCGACGAGGTCGTGTCGTTCATGATGACGGCATCGACCTCGCCGTTTGCCAGCGCATCAAAGAGAACGGAGTTTCCGTCATACTCCTTGTATGTGCAGGCGATTCCTTCGTTGGCGAGCCATTGCTGGCCAACGAAGGTTTGCATAACGCCGGGGTTGCAGCCGATGGTAAGGCCTTGGAGCGCTCGGGGGTCACCCTTGGCCAGATCGTCGCGCTCGGGCCTGGCATAGATGTAGTAGCGCTCGGTGCCCTCGGGGTTCGATGAGAAGAGCAGTTTTTGGGCGCGTTCTTCGGAGTAGGAGATGTTTGGCATGAGGTCAATCTCGCCGGCTTCGAGCTTCTCCATAAGCTCGGTGAAGGTGCCGGAGACGTATTCGTACTGCCAGCCGGGTGTGTAGTACGAGAGGGTCTGGAGGTACTCGTAACCCCATCCCGAGAGACGCTCGCCGGGGGTGCCGTCCTGGAAGCCCTCGTTGTTGACAAGCCAACCAACGCGGACTGTTTTGACCTGCTGATCGGTATTGGCGGCATAGGCGGGGGCGGGCATGATGGTGCTCAGTACGGCGAGCACGGCAAGCGCGACGGCCAAGGTGCGATATATAACTGAACGAAGGACAGCGGAAGCTCTCACATGCAATCCTAACGAATCGAGACATTACCGCATAAGGATACCAGCTCAGCCTGCCCAGTCGGCAGCTGCACCGCTAAACGGTCCCGCCCGGCAGTCATTGGGGACGTTCTTAAACGACTAGTCATTGGGGACGTTCTTGTTTGACTAGTCATTTAAGAACGTCCCCAACGACTAGTTTCGTTTGCGGGGGAGGCGTGGGACAATACCGAGCGAACGTGATTGGTTGTCCGTGGAAGGGGTCGCGATGAAAAAGCTCAGGACACTTGCTGACGTACTGCGCCAGGCGGGCTTCGTGCGCAGTACGGAGCTGTTCCTCGTCTTCTATCTGCTGTGCTCGACGGCTGTCTGGCTGTCCGAGCCTACGACCCTCACCTTTGGTGATGGCCTGTGGTTTAGCTTTGAGACGGTCTCGACGATCGGCTTTGGCGATATCCCGGCAGAAACGCCGGTTGCCCGCGGCATTACCGTCATCCTAAGCGTCATCAGTATCTTCTATATCGCCATGCTTACGGGCGTGGCGGTGAACTACTGCAATACGCTCATCAAGCTGCGCCAAAAGGACACCATGGCGCGCTTTATGGACGATCTTGAGCATTTGGAGGAGCTCAATCGTGACGAGCTCGCCGACCTGTCGCGCCGCGTGCGCGAATATCGCCGCCGCCAACGCTAGAACGGGCGCCGCGCGTCACGATTGGGGGACTGAATATGAATATCACCGTGTATCTGGGTGCCAGCGTTGGTAACGACCCAGCGTTTCTGCCCGCGCTGCAGGAGCTGGGCAACTGGATTGGCTCCAACGGACACGCGCTGGTATACGGCGGGTCCAAGTCGGGCCTGATGGGTGCGCTCGCCGATAGCGTGCTCGAGGCAGGTGGACATGTGACGGGTGTTGAGCCGAGCTTTTTTATCGAGGCCGAGTTTCAGCATGACGGTATCGACGACCTTATCGTGACGAGCGATATGGCCGAGCGCAAGGCCAAGATGATTGAGCTCGGCGATGCGTTCATCGCCTTTCCCGGTGGGACGGGCACGCTCGAGGAGATTGCCGAGGTCATGTCCGCGGTGTCGTTGGGGCATCTCGATGCGCCGTGCATTTTGTACAACCTGAACGGTTACTACAACGACCTCAAGGCGCTGCTCGGGCACATGATTGATAAGGGGCTTTCGAGCCTGAAGCGCCAGCACGGCATCTACTTTGCCGACGATTTGCGCGAGATTGCCTCGATTATCAACGGATAAGCCTTGAGCCTGCCCCACTATGGCTCCCAATGGTGCCGTTTGCGGCGCAGACGGTTGGCTTGTCTGGGCCACACTCGCTCTACAATAAAACGTATCTATGTCGACTTTGACCGCGGGAGGACCCGATGGATAACCTTGCCAAACCCACAAACCGCGCGCTGTTTTTAGTTAGCGTTGCCGTGACCGGTGCGTTCGCAGGTGCCGCAGTCTGGCTGTTCTTCTTTGCGATGGAGCACGGCATCGACTATCTATGGACCGAGATTCCACACGCGCTGGGCGTCGCTTCGCCCGAGCTTGCCAGCGGCCCGTTTGGCTTTCTGCCATACCCGTTTTTCGTCTGCCTGCTGGGCGGCCTGCTGATCGGTCTGTACGAAAAGACGACGGGCACCAAGACCGATGACCTCAACCAGGTGATGGCCAAGGTAAAGCGCGATGGACGCTACCCGTACGACAATCTGGGCAAGCTTTCGCTCGCGGCATTGCTGCCGCTGCTGTTTGGCGGCAGCATTGGACCGGAGGCCGGCCTGACCGGCGTCATCGCGGGTCTGTGCAGCTGGGTCGGCGATCGCATGCGTCGCTTTGGCGCCGAGTTTAGGGAGCTCACGCTGCTGGGCACCCAGGCTGCCCTGACGGCACTCTTTACCGCGCCCGTCTTTGGCTTTGTGGCGCCGCTTGCCGGAAGTACTGACGGCCAGGGCGAAGACGCCGACGATGAGTCCGCGTCCGGCGAGATCACCATCAAGCTGCCCAAGGCGCAAAAGACGGTGGTCTACGGCATTGCGATTGCCGGTGGTCTGGGCACCTACCTGCTGCTCGGCCAGCTCATGGGCGGCGGTATGGGCATGCCGAGGTTCGAGGCTGCCGTGGTGGGCAACCTGGAACTTGTCTGGCTCATTCCGCTGGCGTTGGTCGGCACCGTTTGCGGATGGCTGTACTTTGTCTCTGAGTATGCGAGCGAGGCACTGTCTCATGCAATAGGGGAGCGTCCTGTCGTCAAGGCCATGCTAGCCGGTCTGGCGCTCGCCATCTGTGGCACGGTTCTGCCCTACACCATGTTTGCCGGCGAGACCCAGGCCGACGTGCTCATGGAAACCTACCTGACCATTCCCGCTGGCGTGCTTATCGCGACCGGTCTTGTTAAGGCCATGCTGACGCCCGCCCTCATCAACCTTGGTTGGCGCGGAGGCCACTTCTTCCCGGTTATCTTCTCGGGTGTGAGCCTGGGCTACGGCCTTGCCATCCTCACCGGCGCCGATCCGGTCTTTTGCGTCGCCGTCTGCACGGCATCGACGATGGGTGCGGTCATGCGCCAGCCGGTCATGGTCGTGGGCCTGCTGCTCATGTGCTTCCCACTCAAGGGTATCGTCTGCATGATCATCGCGGCCGTCATCGCCGCCGGCATTCCACTGCCCAAGCCGCTGCGCAAGTAGCACGGTTTTTCACGAGTCAATTCCAGAGGCGCGAGATGATTCTGTACTTTAGCGCGACGGGGAACAGCGATCATGTGGCCCGCTGCATTGCGGCGGCGACAGACGACAAAGTTATGTCGATTGAGCGTTTTGATGCCGAGGCCCTTCACCTTGCCGTGACGGAAGGTCCCCGCCAGCTGGGGTTTGTCGCCCCGGTGTATGCCTGTGGCTTGCCGACGCCGATGATCGAGTTTTTAAAGACTGCCGACCTGTCGATTGCTGCCGGCGCAAAGGGCGGCGAGCATCCGTATACGTTCTATGTCTCGACATATGGTTCGACGACCGGGCAATCGGCCAAGTTCGCCCGCGATCTGCTACACGAGAGTGGGCTCGAGTTGGATGCGGCGATGGGCGTCAAGATGCCCGATACCTGGACGCCCGTGTTTGATTTGTCCGACTCCAAAAAAGTCGAGAACATCAACAAGGCGGCCGAGGTGCAGATCGATACGGCGATTAAGGCAGTTCGGGCGCGCCGCACGGGCAACATGATGCGCCATCGTGTGCCTCTGTTTGCATCGTGCGCGTATCACGCAATTGGGCTGCCGCGCATGCAACAGACGAGCAAGTTTGCCGTCGATGCCGATCGCTGCATCGGCTGCAGCCTGTGTGCCAAGCGCTGCCCCATGGCGGCGATCAAGATGCGCGACGGCCTTCCCGTCTGGACAAAGTCGGAGTGCGCAGCCTGCCTTCGTTGCCTGCACTGTTGTCCCAAGTTTGCCATCTCGCGCGGTAAGCGCACGGCCTCCCACGGTCAGTACAGGCATCCCAAGCCCGGCGTGAGGATGTAACGGCAGCCACCATTTTCCAAAGCCATTTTAGAAAGAAGCCGCGCGGGGTCGTGTGTTTGCGACCTCGCGCGGTTGTCGTTTAGAGCTTCCTCAGCACGATGGCGATGGTGTTGAGGTATTCGAGCGCGCCGGCTTCAACGGCAGCGCGGTCGCCTGCTGCGTACTCGTTGTCGCAGGCGAGCCAGTCTTCCCATGCTTCGTCCGTGCAGAGCATAGGCTGCATCGAGACAATCTCGACGCCGGGGGTCGGTTCAATCATGGAACGCCACCAAGATATGTCGTGCATATAGTCGAGCTGCTCGGGTGTCCAGGATTTGAGCAGGCAAACGGGCAGGTTGTCGTGGCAGTCGCGAACCATGCCGGGGATGCTTACGTAGAGCATCCCGCCTTGCTTTACGTAGGGGAGTAGGCGCTCGCCCAGATAGTGCGGATCGCGGCCGTAATAGTTGTACGAGTCGATGCTCACGACCGCATCAAAATAGCCGTGCTCAAATGGTAGGCCCTGTGAGACGTCCGCCTGAACGGGATGAATCGTGTCGCGCGAGATACCGAGCGAATCGAAGAACGCGCGGTTTTCCTGTGGGTCGCTCCACAAATCGACGGCGTACGTGTCGAACCCGTATTCGCGGGCAAGCAGGGCGCTGGTGATACCGGTGCCCGATCCAAGGTCGCAGACGCGGGCCCCGCGGGGGATGCTTGCATCGCAAAGCAGCTCCTCGCAGAGCTTGAGGGGGTTCGGCCCCATGATTTTAGAGCGTACGAGTGTCGCGTCGAAGCTGGTTGCTTTTGGGAAGGATTGAGATTTCGCAGAGTTCATTGTTCTTTCCTATCAGGTGCAAAATTGGCAGATGACGGAGGCGGAACGGCGCAACAAACCACGGCCGTTGGACGGCCGTTTTGCGTCTGTATGCGATTGACCGTTCCCTAAAGAACAATGACCAAAAAGACATCCCCTTGGATGATAGAAATTGGGCCGAGGCCCGTAACGCTTTCATTGTAGAACGTCGCGCACAGGCTGGGGATATGCCAGTTGTCACGGATTTACGGATGGGCGATTGCGACCGATTGTGGCCAGCATGGGTCAAGTTCCGCGTGGCTACAGATCGCGTGCTCGATAGACCTTGGTGCTGACGGTGCAGCTGATTGCACATAGCGCGAGGGCCAGTACGGCAATTCCTGCGCACAGACCGCCAAGGACGGCAGGATCGGGATTCGCTCCGGCAATCGACATGAGCCAGTTGCTAATGGGGTTGGAAGAGCTTAGCATTGCCATGGTACCGCAGCCCATCAGGGCAAACAGGCCGACGGAAAGGCGCAGCGCCTCCATGTGTCCAAATCGAAAGAACAGCGGCTGTGCCAAAAACACCATCATGAGGGAGATGAGCATCGATGCGGCGGAGGCTATTGTGATCTCAAAGACGGTCTGTCCCGTCGAAGGAATGCCCGTGTGATCGAAGAACGGAAGGGCGATGATGCTCAAAAGCACGGCGGCGCATGCCATGACGGCCGAGAAAACAATAATGCACAGGTAGCGTGCGCAGATGATGTCTTTGCGCGAGAACGGCAGCGTTGCCCGATAGCGCTCCCAGCCGTTTTGGTTATCGTAGCCAGCCAGTGAGTTCATGATTATGATGGGTGACATGGCGCTGACCGCGCAGGCGCCGGCGCTCATACCGGAATCGCCGTCCGATGCGTTGGCAAGGGTTAGCACGACGAAGATGAACAGGCCGACGCCCGCAATGCTCGGGATGAGCGTGCGAGCGATGGCGAGCTCGGACATAAAGGCGCGTTTCATTTTGAAGCCCCTTTCAGCGTGAGGCGAAGATAGTCGTCAATGGTTACCCGATCGCAGGGAATCTCGGGAAAGGCCTCGAGCGTTTCGCGACGGTTGGGCACGAGTACGTCCACGCTGTAGGCGTGGCGGGCGGCATGGGCACCTTCGACGCAAGCCATAAGCTCGGCGGCCTGCGCTTGGGTGCAGTGGGCGATGCCGGCTCGGTCGGTAATGTCCTCGCGCGGCAGGTCAAACACAATCGAGCCGTTATCGATGCAGATGACGCGGTCGGCGGCGCGATCGAGGTCGGACGTAATGTGGCTCGAGAGCAGCACGCTGTGCTGGCCGTCGGCGACAAAAGCAAGCAGCTCATCGAGCAGTTCCTCGCGCGCCATGGGATCGAGGCCCGCGGTGGCTTCGTCCAAAAGGAGTAGCTTGGCATTATGGCTGAGTGCACAGGCAAGCTGCAGTTTCATGCCCATGCCGCGGGAGAGGTCCTTGACCTTTGTCTTGGGATCGAGGCCAAATCGGTCGATGAATCCGGCGAACGTTTTGCGGTCCCACGTGGGGTACGCCTGACCTACGAGTGCCTCGATCTGGCCCACCTTGAGCGTTGAAGGGAAGGGGCATGTGTCCAGGACGAGACCGACGCGGGAGCGCAGGCAGCGCTGTGTCTCATCGGGCGCGTCGGCGCCACAGCGCTGCCCAAACAGGCACACCTCGCCGGCATCGAGCTTGATAAGCCCGAGCGCGGCGCGAATGGTCGTTGTCTTGCCGGCACCGTTAGCGCCCACAAAGCCAACAATCTGGCCGGGCTCCACGGCGAGCGTGACATCACGCAGCGAAAAACGGTCGCTCACGCGGCGTGAGACACCTTTGAGTTCTAACAAGTTTTGCATGGTATAGCCTTTCTTGCAGATGGCTACTGCATGGTTTCGGGGGCTACCAGGTCGAGCATCTCGTGCAGTTTGTCGCGCGTGACGCCCAGGGCTTCGGCTTGTTCTGCCGCCTGCGTAAGCAGCTCTTCGATATGGCAGAGCTGGTTTTCACGCAAGAGTTCTTGGTTGCCGTCGGCAACAAAGCAGCCCTTGCCCTGCACGGTACAGATAAACCCGAGCTGCTCCAGATCGGCGTAGGCGCGCTTGGTGGTGATGACGCTCACGCCCAGGTCGCTCGCGAGTGCGCGGATGCTGGGGAGTTTGGCTCCCGCGGCGAGCGTGCCCGAAAGGATTTGAGCTTTGACCTGCGAGGATATCTGCTCGTAGATGGGCTTGTCGCTCGAATTGGATAGGATAATGTCCACAGCGGCTCCTTAGCTGTTGGGCTACACGTGTATATAACCGGTAAGCACAGTATATATACACTATGCACAGTTACGCAAGAGACAAATTCGGATTAAGCCGGCTACCCAGACCCCAACTGATGAATTTGTCCTGATAGGTGCCCTATGGCGAGGTTTCACGGCTACAATAGGGCAGTTACATCGACGTAATGCATATAGAACGCAAGAAAGGATCCGCATGGCAAGCCTGTCGGATGAAATCTCGTCGCGCCGCACATTCGCGATCATCAGCCACCCGGACGCCGGTAAGACTACGCTTACCGAGAAGCTGCTGCTCTATACCGGCAGCATCCAGACTGCCGGCTCGGTCAAGGGCAAGAGCTCGGCCAAGCATGCTGTCTCGGACTGGATGGACATCGAGAAGGAGCGCGGCATCTCCGTCACCTCCTCGGTGCTGCAGTTCACCTATAACGGCGCCTGTGTCAACATTCTCGATACCCCCGGCCACCAGGACTTCTCGGAGGATACCTACCGTACCCTTATGGCCGCCGACGCTGCGGTCATGGTCATCGACGGCGCCAAGGGCGTCGAGGCCCAGACCAAAAAGCTCTTTAAGGTCTGCACACTGCGTCACATCCCCATCTTCACCTTTGTGAACAAGCTCGACCACGAGGCTCGCGATCCGTTTGAGCTCATGGAAGAGATCGAGAATGTCCTGGGCATCAATACGTATCCCATGAACTGGCCGATCGGCAGCGGCCGCAATTTCCGCGGCGTGTTCGATCGTCAGACCCGTCGCGTTATCGCCTTCGAGGGCGACGGCCACGCCAACGCCACCAAGAAGGTCGCCGAGGTCGAGGCCGAGCTGGGCGACCCCGCCATGGACGAGCTTATTGGCGAAGAGAACCATAAGAACCTGATGGACGACATCGAGCTGCTCGATGGCGCCGGCGACGAGCTCGACTTGGATGCCGTGGCCTGCGGCAAGCTGAGCCCGGCGTTCTTTGGCTCGGCGCTTACCAACTTTGGCGTGGAGCCCTTCCTTAAGGAGTTCCTGCGTCTGGCCCCGACGCCGCGTGCCTATACCGATACGCACACCAGCGAACCGGTCGATCCCTGCCGCGACGACTTTAGCGGCTTTGTGTTTAAGATCCAGGCCAACATGGACAAGAACCACCGCGACCGCATCGCCTTTGTGCGCATTTGCTCGGGTAAGTTCGAGCGCGGCATGGACGCCTTCCACGTGCAGGGCAACCGCAAGCTCAAGCTTGCCACGGGCACGTCGATGATGGCCGACGACCGCGCCATCGTGGACGAGGCGTACGCGGGCGATATCGTGGGCCTGTTCGATCCGGGTATCTTTAGCATCGGCGACACTGTGTGCTCCGGCAAGCGCCACGTGCAGTATCCGCAGATCCCGACGTTTGCCCCCGAGATGTTCGCTCGTATTACGCAGGTCGACACGCTCAAGCGCAAGCAGTTCGTTAAGGGTATGGAGGAGCTTGCCCAGGAGGGTGCCATCCAGATCTTCCGCGAGCTGGGTGCTGGCATGGAGAGCGTCATCGTGGGCGTGGTCGGCGTGCTGCAGTTTGAGGTGCTCGAGCGCCGCCTCAAGGCCGAGTACCGTGTTGAGGTTCGTCGCCAGCCACTGCCCTATACGGACATCCGCTGGATCCAGAACGACCCCGACACCATCGATATCCCGGGCCTTTCGCTCACGCGCGACACCCTGCGCGTCGAGGACATGCGCGGCGGTAAGCTGCTGCTGTTCACGAGTCCGTGGAACGTGGACTGGGCAACCGACCACAACCCCGACCTTATCCTGTCGGAGTTTGGCAACGTAGCGTTTTAACGCATCGGCGCGGTGGCCCTGCGGGGCTGCCGCGCCGATTGCTTGCCTGATGCCGTGTGAGCGGCTATCATACCCACCGTCGTCTCAAGACCGGGGCGTCCGAGCAGTTCGGGTCCGATATCCTGCTCGTTAAACCTAAAACCAAAGGAGTACATAATGATCAAGAAGGTCATGGAGGACTACAAGGTCCTGTTGCGGAGCATTCCCGCGGCAACGGTTTCGCTGTTTTTCGTGAGCGTCATCATGATGAACCTGCTGGCCAACAAAGAGCTCATCAGCCTGCCGTATCTGGCACTCGATTGCGGCTTTGTGGTGAGCTGGGTCTCGTTTTTGTGCCAGGACATGATCTGCAAGCGCTTTGGCGCCAAGGCATCCATCAAAATCTCTATCCTCGCGCTGCTGGTCAACCTGGCCGTGAGCCTGTGCTTTTGGGCATGTTCGCTCACGCCCGGCATGTGGGGCGCCTACTACGACACGGGCATGATCGAGGTCAACACCGCCCTTAACGCCACCATCGGCGGCACCTGGTACGTGGTGCTGGGCTCTTCGCTGGCAATGCTCGTTTCTGCCGTGGTTAACTCCACGCTCAACCAGTCGCTCGGCCGTATGCTCAAGAAGAATAACTTTGCGAGCTTTGCCTTCCGTTCCTATGTGTCCACGGGTGTTGGCCAGTTTATCGACAACCTGGTCTTCGCCATCGTGGTGAGCCACACGTTCTTTGGTTGGACCTGGGTGCAGGTCCTCATGTGCTCGCTGACCGGCGCTGTTGCCGAGCTGCTGTGCGAGGTCTTCCTGAGCCCCGTGGGCTACAAGGTCGTGCGCGGCTGGGAGCGCGAGAATGTGGGTTCCGAGTACCTCGAGCGCCACGCAACCGCCTAAGGAGCAAGTATGCGGGTTTTGATCACGGGGGCTTCGGGCGGTATCGGAGCCGCGTGCGTGCAGCGCTTTTTGGATGAGGGCCACGAGGTCGTGGGCTTTGACCTGCTGCCGGCGGCGATCGAACACGAGCGCTACCGCCATCTGATCGTTGATGTCCGCGAGCCGGACTCGTTTCCAAGCGACCTTGAGCCTCAGGTAATCGTGAACGTTGCCGGTACGCAGGATTCGGCCGACGACATCGCCGCCAACCTGTGTGGCACCATCAACGTGACCGAGCGCTACGCCTTTGTGGGGGAGGGGCTCGCCGCCAAGCCTGCGCCGGCTATCGAATCCGTGGTCAATGTGGGGTCGGCGAGCGGACATACGGGATCGGAGTTTCCCGCCTATGCCGCCAGCAAGGGCGGCGTTATCGCCTACACCAAGAACCTTGCAAACCGCCTGGCACCGCAGGCCATCGCCAACAGTGTGGACCCGGGCGGCGTTATCACGCCGCTCAACCGTTGCGTGATGGAAGACGAACACCTGTGGAACCAGATTATGGAGCTCACGCCGCTTAAGCGCTGGGCCACCGCCCAAGAGATTGCCGAGTGGATCTACTTTGTGGGCGTGACCAACCGGTTTATGACCGGGCAGAGCCTGCTGATTGATGGCGGCGAGGCCGGCCGCACACAATTTATTTGGCCCGAATAGGAAACGCGCCCGATGGAAAGCTGTCGGGCGCGTTTTTGATGTATCGATTTCTAGCCGAGGCAAGTCCAGTTGACGGGGGTCGAGCCGTGCTGTTCGAGTAGCCGATTGGCAGCGGAGAAGGGGCGCGACCCCATAAAGGCGGGGAGTTCTGCCGTGGCACGGTTGGCCGAAAGCGGCGAGGGGTGCGTAGAGGCCAGGCAGAACTTGCCGGTTGCCTTGCCCGCGCCGGTCGCGGCGAGCTTGCCTTCGACCATCTGCTGGGCAAAGCGACCCCATGCCAAAAAGACTACCGGCTGGGGTAGCTGGCAGCAGCGTTCGATAACGTAGTCGGTCAGGGTACTCCAGCCCAGTTTGGCGTGCGAGTTGGCGGCATGCTCGCGCACGGTGAGCGTGGTGTTGAGAAGCAGGACGCCCTGCTGTGCCCATGGAGTTAGATCTCCTGTGGAAGGAATGGGGCAACCCAGATCGGCTTTGAGCTCCTTATAGATGTTGCGCAGGCTCGGCGGCAACTTGGTTTGCGTCGCGGGGACCGAGAACGACAGCCCCATGGCCTGGTTGGGTCCGTGATAGGGGTCTTGACCCAAGATGACAACCTTGACCTGGTCAGCCGGCGTGTAGGCGAGGGCATTGAGGATGTCGTCTTGTGCCGGGTAGATGGTTTGCTCGACACGCAAAAGGGCGATGCGCTCGAGCAACTGGTTCGTAGTGTCACGTACCGGCTGCGGCGCATCGCCCAACCAAGTTGCTATGTTGCGGTCGCGGGTTACGGTGTCCATGGGGCTCCTTTATGGCAGATGCTCTGTTGGCATCTATTGTAAAGGCGCCCGGAGACCTTTATGCCACGGCTGTATGAAGAGTGGGGTCTACGAGACTTGCTCGGGCGCTCCTGCCATGCGAGCCTGTCCATGTGCGCGAAGGCGCGGAAGCTCGACGGTTGCCACCATGACGCCGGTGAGGATGAGGGCGGCGCCAAAGAATGCGATGGGGCTCAGGACCTCGCCGACCAGGAAGAACGAGAAGACAGCGGAGCAGACCGGCTCGAGCGAGAAAGCGAAGCCGGTGGTCTCGGCGGGCACGTGGGGCTGCACGAGCGTTTGGGTGATAAAGCCGTAGGCAGAGCAGATGAGTGCGAGCGCGACGACGACTACGACCTCGCCCGGCGTGCCGGGAAGCGTGAAACCGCCAAAGGTGAATGCCGCGATGCCCGAGAACAAACCGCCAAAGCCCAGCTGCCAAACGCCCAGAGCCAGCGGGTCGACATCTTCGACAAAGCGCTTCGCCACAATGATGTGTCCGGCGTAGACAAAGGCGGAGAGCAGCATGATGATCGCGCCCGGGTTCAGGCTGGTAAAGTCGGCGCCCGAGAGCAGCAGCATGCCGCAGGTGACGATGGCGGTGCCGATGAGCACCTTGCGCTCGGGGGCGCGACACAGCAGGGCTGCGTTGGCAAACGGCACGATCACGACCGTCAGGCTCTGCAAAAAGCCGGCGGTGGAGGCAGAGGTGAGGCTGGAGCCCAGGCACATGCAGGTGAGCTCGGTTGCCATGATGGCACCGATGATAGCAGCGCGAACCATAAGGTCGCGGTTGATGCGGAACGCGCGCTTGTGGAAGAGCAACAGGCAGGCCGCAAAGGCGATGATGCAGCGTAGCGCGACGATGCTCGTGGCGTTCATGCTGTCCATGCCGATCTTCATGAGGGGATACGAAAAGCCCCATGCGACGGGAACGGAAAATGAGAGCGCGATTGCTTTTTTGCGATCCATGGGACTCCTTTTGTTACAGAACGGTTTCGTAAAAAGGATTCTGCTCCCAGATGTGGATGTAGTAAAGCGAATGTATCTTCAGTATGATTAAGAAATACTAATGTTGGCAGAAATGGTACTGGCAAAACGTTTTACGGCTGCATCGATGTGGAGGCGCGATGGCATCGCGGTATCAGATTGTTTGTATGGTGGTCGATCGCGGCAGTCTTAAGGGCGCGGCGGACGAGCTGGGCTATACGCAAAGTGCGGTGAGCCAGGCCGTCAAGGCACTCGAGCGCGAGCTGGGTACCACGCTTATCGAGCGCGGTAAGCAGGGCGTTTCGCTTACGCGCGACGGTAAACAATATCTGCCGTTCCTGCGCCAGATTGTGACCGCTGAGGCCGAGCTCGAGGGTAAGCGCCAGGAGCTGCTGGGGCTCTCCTCGACTGATATTCGCATTGCGACATTTACCAACGTGAGTCGTACCGTGCTGCCGCGCGTGATCCGCGACTTTGGTGCGCTGCACCCGGGCGTACGCTTTACTCTCAAGCAGGGCGATTACACGCGCAACGCTCAATGGGTACACGATGGCGTGGTTGATTTTTGTTTTACGGCGCGCGGATTTACCGCTGGGCTCGAGAAGCGCGTGGTCTATCACGACGAGTTGGTGGCATTGTTGCCGGCCGAGCATCCGCTGACGGCAAAGGAAAAGGTGACGCTCGCCGACCTGGCGTCCGAGCCGTTTGTGCTGCTGGATGAGGGCGAACAGAGCCTGGTACTCGATGCATTCGCGGCGCATGGGCTGTCGCCACACGTGACGAGTGAGGTGACCGACGACTACACCATCATGGCGATGGTGGAGGAGGGCCTAGGCGTGAGCATGCTCTACCGTCGTACCGTTGAGGGCATGCGGGCCGATATTCGCGTACGTCCCATCGCGCACGCCCCCTCGCGCGACGTAGTGGCAGCCTGGCGTAGCTGGGATACCATGCCCATCGCCACGAGGCGCTTTATCGACTATATGAGCTCGCATATTGTCAATTAATGACTGACGTGGCGTTGAGTGCGGTGCTTAACGGGCCGTCGCTTTGGCTTGGGTGGCGCGATAGGTGCGTGCCGGGTGGCAAAGTAGTACCGCCACGACCATAAAGAACGCCGTGGTGCCCAGGCTGATGGGGTAGACCATCATGATGTTCGCAAAGGTGCGAAAGTGCGGGAACACGCAGAACACCCAATAGAAGCGGATGCCGCAGACGCAGATCATGGTGATGAGGGCGGGCGTGAGCGAGATACCAAAGCCGCGCAGGTAGCCTGACATATTTTCGTAGAACATGCTAAAGGCGTACGCCGGGAAGATCGAGCACACGCGGATATAGCCGATTGAGACGATGTTGGGATCGCTATTGAACAGCGACAAGATCTCGCGCCCCAGGCCGACAATAACGATAATCGTGGTGAGTGCAACGATGCCGCCTTCGACCAGGCAGACCTTGAGCGTCTTGGTGCAGCGGTCGATCTGGCGGGCACCGTGGTTTTGTCCCACAAAGGTGGTGCACGCCTGGCTAAAGCTGTTGAGCAGGTTGTAGCACACGTACTCCAGACTCATGGCGGCGCTCGATGCCGCCATGACCTCGGTGCCCAGGCTGTTGATGGCGGACTGGATGATGATATTGGCGACGGCAAAGACGGCGCTTTGAATGCCGGCGGGCAGGCCGATTTTGACGATGCGCTTGAGGGCGACGGGGTCGATAGCTAGGTCGCGCAGGGTGACGCGGACGACGGAGTCGGTCTTGAGCAGGCGGATAAAGAGCGTGGCGGCGCTGACGGTGTAGGCGATGGCGGTGGCGATGGCGACGCCCGCGACGCCCCAGTGGAGTACGGGGACAAAGATGAGGTCCAGACCAATGTTGAGGACGGTGGACACGGCAAGCGCCTGCAGCGGCATGCGGGTGATGCCGACGGAGCGGAAGATCGCGGCCTCAAAGTTGTAGAGCAAGATTGAGGGCATGCTGAGCAAAAAGACGCGTAGGTAGAGCGAAGCGAGCGGCATAGTCTCGGCAGGGACGTTGAGCGCGGCAAGCATGGGCTCGGCAAAGATCTCGCCCAGAGCGATGACGACAAAGCCTACGAGCGCCATTAAAATCGAGGTATGGACGGCGCGTTTGACCATGTTCTGATCGTTGCGGCCGATAGCGTTGGCGATGACCACGTTGGAGCCAAGCGACATGCCAATAAACAGGTTGAGCATAAGACTGGTAAGCGGAACATTAGAGCCGACCGCCGCCATGGCGAGGGTTCCCTGGTCGCCCGAGAAGTTACCGATGATGACCGTGGCGATGAGGTTCGATAGCTGCTCCAAGATGCTCGTGGCGGCCACGGGGAAGGCGAACAGGGGAATATTGCGCCACAGCGAGCCGGTGGTCATGTCAATGTGCTTAGATGCGGTATCAGCCATACGCTCTCAATCTCTAACATGCTCTTTCGTGCTTATTTGCGCAGATGATGATACTCCTAATGCATTCAGTCGGCACTTGGGGACGTTCCTTTTTGCCGGCAGTTGGGGACACTCCTTGTCTCTTCTATGACTAGGTTGGGAAGGCGTGCGACAATGGTGGACGTTGTGTTGTTCGCGCTAAGGAGTTGCCATGTTGTTGTGTCCCGTTTGCCATGAGCCGTTGGTGGACGACGAGCGTGGTGCTGCATGTGCGGGCGGACACCGGTTTGACCGAGCTCGCGAGGGCTATCTATATCTACTACGTTCGTCCAAGAGCGGCGACTCCATGGGCGATCCCAAGTCGCAGGCACGCAGCCGTCGTGACTTTCTGAACCGTGGATACTATGCGCCGTTGCGCGATGCGATGGTTGAGCTGGTGCGCAAGCAGGTGTCTGGGCGCGCCGCGTTTACGAAAGATCCCATGACGCTGCTCGATATTTGCTGCGGTGAGGGCTACTACACCAGCGCCATGGGCGCGGTGCCGGGCGTGGATGCTTACGGTTTCGACTTGGGCAAAGAGATGGTTCGCCTGGCCGCCAAGCGCGGCGATGCAGCCTATTTCGTAGCCAACATGAAGGATATCCCCGTGGCCGATGGCGCCTTCGATATGGTGACCGAGCTCTTTGCTCCCTTTAACGAGCGCGAATTTGCCCGCGTGCTGGCGCCAGAGGGCTCGCTCTACACCGTGGTGCCGGGCGCCCGTCATCTCTTTGGGCTTAAGGAGGTGCTCTACGACACGCCGTACCTTAACGATGAGAAGCTGCCGAAGACCACCGAGCTCGAGTTAGTCGGAATGCAGCGGGTGTCTGCGAATATTACGCTTCAGACCCAGGCCGACATCGAGGCAGTGTTCCAGATGACGCCGTACTACTACCGTACGCGCCCTTCCGACAAAGAACGCCTGGCAAATTTGGACACCCTTCAAACCGACATCGACTTCATCATCGCCGAGTACCGCCACTAACCTACCAAAAAGGGACAGATTTATTTTGGCAGGTTTTATCTGGGCAAACGTAAAGGGCCGACCGCGGAGATGCGCGATCGGCCCTTTTTAGTTGCTTGGCTGAAACAGAGGTTATGAGAAGCGGGCGCTTACAGGCGGTCCTTGTTCTCGGCCTTAACGGCGTGTGCCTGCTGAACAAAGAACAGGTCGTACACCACGACGACAAAGGCGCCAAAGTTGATGGCGTCGCCGCCAAACGCGGGAAGCGTAAGCACCGCTTGGGCAAGCGTGGCGACCGCGGCAACAATACCGAGCTTAAACGCGCCGTCCACCTGCGAAGGCTTGTTGGCGCCCTTGATACCGGCGACGCCTGCGGCAAGGTCGACGAGACCCTTGGCGATAAGCACGACCGCTGCGAGCGTGGCGTACGAACCGTACGTGGAATCGAGACCGCCCGTGGCGATACCGACGCCGGCGGTGACGAGGCTGGCGATGCCCAAAACAAAGTAGATGAGAGCAAGGATTTTGAGAGTCTTGCGAGTGAAGCTCATGGCTGGTCCTTTCGATACGAGTACGCCAACTTGGCGCACCCAATGTACTGCACATATGGTGAAGCACATTGTAGTTCAACGCGGCGATGCATGCGTTTGAAAGCGTCTCTTGCCTGTACGGTCCAACCTTTCAAAAAGGAAAGCTGGACGTAAGCCAAATCGATGGCAGCCCATGTGCGGCGCTGCGATGATGAGGTCGTAACAAGGAGCTGGTCTCAAGGAGGAGCCATGATGTACGGAGCAGGGCAAGTGCGTGAGCCGCGGTCGTTGGGAAGGCGCATGAGTGATTCCGTGATCGCTGCCGTGTGCACGGGATTGATGGCGGTGCTTTGCATTGGGATGCTGTGGGCCATGTCACATGTGGGACAATAGCGGACGGTTGGGTGTCGTCATGAACGGCGCCCACGTATTCGTTTTGCTTGCTAAGGAGTACCCATGGGCGTCGTCGATCCCTTTTCTGTTGCTCGGGCCGCGGGGCTTGAGTTGACCGGGAAGCCCGAGGGCCTCACGCTCACCGACGGCACGATGGAGCTGCGTGCCGATTTTGGCCGCATGCTGCCGCGACTCAAGCAGGGCCGTCTGCAGCAAGAGCTGTTGGTGAAGGCTGCGCGTGCAAAAGGCATCGAGCGGCCGTGGGCAATTGACGCCACGGCAGGCTTTGGCGAGGATTCGCTGCTGCTCGCGGCCGCGGGCTTTGCGGTCGATTTGTATGAGCAGGATTGCGTGATTGTGGCGCTCCTCAAGGATGCCTTGGACCGCGCGGCAGATGATCCGGCGCTTGCGACAGCCGTGGCGCGCATGCGCTTACATGCGGGCGAGGACAGTATTACCGGCCTTCGCCATACGGCTGAGCTGATCGGGCGGGGCGAGCTTGCCGCCCCCGACGTGGTGTATCTGGACCCCATGTTTCCCGAGCGCACCAAGAGCGCGGCGGTGAAAAAGAAGTTCCAACTTTTGCATCATCTGGAACAGCCGTGTGCCGATGAGGAGACGCTGGTCGAAGCTGCGCTTGCGGCGCACCCGCGCAAGGTCGTTATCAAGCGACCGGTGAAGGGGCCACTGCTTGCCGGCGTTAAGCCGAGCTATCAGCTTGCGGGCAAGGCCGTTCGCTACGATGTGTTAGTGCCGCCGCGCCCGTAACTTGCGTGCGATTACCGGCGCTTCGCTAGCGCCGTGCCGATGCGGCGTCTATTTCCATGGGTGCGACGTCAGGTGCCATCCACCGCAGTATTCGCATTTGTAGCAGGCCAAACCACGCCGCCCGCGGTTTTCGCAGTCGGCCATAACTGCCTCGGCCTCGGCGCGCGTATCGTAACGGTTTTTGCGTTCGCACGACTTGTAGCGCCAGGCTTCATTGCGCTCGGCGTTCAGGGCGTCGCGGCGCTCGTCTTCGCGCGCAAACAGGTAGCTCATATCGCCGCCGGTGGCAGCGCCCAAAAACTCGCTTTTGGCCTTTGACCAGGCGGCTCGCTTTTTGCTTCCCATCTGCATCGCGCCCCTCTCCAAACGTTGGTATCATTGCTCAATCAAAGTGATACCAATAAACGTGAGGTCGCCGCGTGATGATCAGAAAAACCCTCGATACCGACATTCCCGCCGTCATGGCTATCTATGACGCGGCCCGCGCCTTTATGCGCGCGCATGGCAACGCCACGCAGTGGCCCGAGGGCACGCCTTCTGCCGAGCAGCTGGCTGCCGATATCGCCGCCGGTGGCAGCTATGTGTGCGAAGTCGATGGTCGCGTGGTGGCGACGTTTGCCTTTTTACCGGGCCCGGACGAGTGCTATGACGTAATTGAGGACGGTCAATGGCGTAGCGACACTCCGTACGCCGTGCTGCACCGTGTGGCATCCGACGGCACCGTGCACGGTATCGCGGCCGCGATGTTTGCCTTTGCCAAGGAGCGTGCCGATCACCTGCGCATCGACACACATCAGGACAACCTGCCCATGCAGGGAGCCATTGCCAAGGCCGGGTTTAAGCGCGCCGGTATCGTATATGTGTCGGACGGTACGCCGCGTGTTGCGTTTGACTGGCTGCGCGAGGCGTAAGAGCGACGCCTCATATCAATAATTCATGCGAACGAAACTGGCCCAGGTGGGGTCATTTTCGTTCGCTGTGCTGATTTGCAAGCCGGCTTTCGCAAGGCGCGAACCTACGAAAATCGCCGCGCGGCAACGCGGGGCGATGAGCTCGGTCGGGGGATAGGGCCCGCTTCGCCCGCCGGCCCGTAAATTGTATCATCCAGTGTGGAACGAGGGTGCCCGTTGCCGCGTGCGATGGGCTTGCAATAAGAGGAGAGCCATGTCGAAGCAAGCGGTCGCTGGAATCTTGGCGCATGTCGATGCCGGCAAGACCACGCTGGCCGAGGCCATGCTGTTTAACGCGGGCCGCATTCGCAAGCGCGGCCGCGTTGACGATGGCGATTCGCACCTGGACACTGACGCGATCGAGCGCGAGCGTGGCATTACGATCTTCTCGTCGCAGGCCGTACTCGACCACGGCGATACCCACGTCATGCTCGTGGATGCACCGGGGCATGTCGATTTTTCGGCCGAGGCGGAGCGCACATTGCGCGCGCTGGACTACGCGATTTTAGTTGTGGGCGCCAACGATGGCGTACAGGGGCACACCGAAACCCTGTGGCGCCTGCTTGCGCGCTATGACATCCCGACGTTCATCTTTATCAACAAGATCGATTTGGAGAATCCCGGCCGCGATGTTTTGCTGGCACAACTTGGGCAACGTCTTTCTGAGGGGTGCCTGGATGCCAACGAACTGCTGGCGGGTGGCGCCGTTCAGGAGGACGCTGCTGCGTTGGACGAAGCGGCGCTCGAGGAGTTTCTTGAGGCGGGTGAGCTTTCCTCCGCGACGCTGTCGCGCATGGTTGCTGAGCGCAAGCTCTTTCCCTGCTTTGCCGGCTCGGCGCTCAAGGACCAAGGTGTGGACGAGCTGTTGGATGGTATATGCGCGCTGATGCGCGAACAGGCGTGGCTCCCGGAGTTTGCCGCCCGCGTCTATCGCGTCAGCCGCGGGGACCGCGGCGAGCGCTTGGCTTGGGTTAAAGTGACCGGCGGCACGCTGCATGCCAAACAGGTGATTAACGGACGTTCCGGTGCCGAGGCATGGGAGCAGAAGGTCGATCAGGTACGCATCTATAACGGCGAGAAGTATGAGCTTGCCCAAGAAGTTGCTGCTGGCGGCATTTGTGCCGTGACGGGCCTTGCGCACGTTCGCCCAGGGGACGCTCTGGGCGCGGAACCCGCGTGCGATGCGCCCGTCATTGCGCCGGTCCTCACCTATACGGTGCTTCCGGGCGAACACGATGTCCACGCGGTGTTCAAAGCGCTGACTGAGTTGGCGGACGAAGATCCCATGCTCGGCGTAGGCTGGAACACCCATCTTGAACAAATACATCTGCAGCTTATGGGGGCGGTGCAGCTCGAGGTCGTGCAGCGGGTGTTGGCCGATCGCTTTGGCCTTTCGGTTGCGTTTGAGTCTGGCGGCATTCTCTATAAGGAGACTATTTCGCAGCCGGTCGAGGGCGTGGGCCACTTTGAGCCACTGCGCCACTATGCCGAGGTGCATCTGCGTCTGGAGCCGTTGCCGGCGGGTTCGGGCGTGCAGTTTGGCACCGTGACCTCGACCGATGAGCTCGATCTTAACTGGCAGCGTCTGGCACTCACCAACGCCATGGAGCGCGATCACCTGGGCGTGCTGACCGGCTCGCCCATCACCGATGTGCGCATTACGCTCACGGGCGGCCGTGCGCATGCCAAACACACCGAGGGCGGCGATTTTCGCCAGGCCACGTACCGCGCGATTCGCCAGGGGCTCATGCAGGCGCGTGAGGCTGGCGCGGCGGTGCTGTTGGAGCCGTGGTACCACTTTGAGCTCGAGGTGCCGGGGGAGTGCGTGGGCCGGGCGCTCTCGGATGCCACGCGCATGGGTGCCGAGTACGAGCCACCGACGATGACGGGGGACCGGGCGAAGCTTGTGGGTCGCGTGCCGGCATCCGAGGTGCAGGACTATGCCCTGGAGGTAGCTGCCTACACGAGCGGTCGCGGGCATCTGTACCTGGAGTTCGCCGGCTATGCGGCTTGCCATGATGCCGAGCGCGTAATCGAGACGGCCGCCTATGAGCCCGAGGCCGATCTGCCCAACACGCCCGACTCGGTCTTTTGCTCTCACGGCGCTGGTTACACGGTCAAATGGTACGACGTACCCGCCGCGGCGCACGTAAAGATCGATCCCGCCACCTTCCGCCCCTGGCGAGCAGCAGACGCCGAGTTTTTCGGCCACATGTGACAGAGGGGCAGCCCCTTTGTCAGATTCAGTTGGTATAACTCGGTACAAGTTGGTATAACTATTACCAGGGTTTGCCAATCCGAGGAGGCCGACATGAACCCGAATCCCTTTAAGCCAACGGCAGGCAAGCGGCCTCCGATACTCATCGGTCGTGAGTCGGTCATCGAAGATTTCGAGGAAGGGCTCGATAACGGCGCCGGGGCGCCGGGCAGGCTCATGCTCATTACGGGAAACCGCGGCTGTGGCAAAACGGTTCTCTTGCGGGAACTGCAGCGTTTAGCTAGCGAGCGCGGATGGGCGGTTGTCTCCGATTCCGCTTCGCTTGGGCTGTGCGGCCGCCTAGCCGATGCGCTTCGCTCGAATAAACCCGTTGTGACGTCAATGGAGTTCGGTCCGTCGTTTGACCGGATGTCGGTCGAGGCGGCGCGGGCAAAGGGCGAAACGTTGCAAGGGCTGGTCAACGAGCGCCTCAAGAAGCTCGGTCCAGGCAAGGGCATACTGTTTGCGATCGATGAGGCACAATCGGCGTCTATCGAGGAGCTGGCGGCTCTTGCCGTTCTCTATCAGCAGGTGCTGGGAGATCAGGATGCCACAGGCCTGTCCGATAGCGAACAGCGCGGCCTTGCGCTGGTGTTCGCCGGCTTACCCAGTATGGTTGACGATCTGCTCGAAGAGCCGAGCGTGACGTTTTTGCGGCGTGCCCAGCAGCGTACGTTGGGGGCGATCTCTTTGCCCAAGGTACGCGATTCGTATATCCAGACGGTCAAAGACGCTGGTCTTTACGTTGACGCGGAGACGGCGGACCTTGCGGCGCGCAAGAGCATGGGGCATCCCTACATGGTTCAGCTGGTGGGATATTACATGTGGCGGTCTGCTGTCCGGCGTGGCTCGCAGGTCATCGAAAGGCGCGATGTCGAGGATGGCCATGCGGATGCCGTCTCCGAGTTCTATGAAGCGGTTGACGCGCCCCTGTATTACGGGCTGCGCAGTCCACAGCGCCTTTTTATCGAGGCCATGGTGGTTGACGAGGGCAAGCCGACGCGCATGGCGGATATCATTGAGCGCTGCGATCGTACCCAGAGCTGGGCGAGTAAATATCGCGCAAGCCTGATTCGCGAGCGCGTCATCGAGGCTGCCGGATACGGTCTCGTCCGGTTTACCGTGCCCATGCTGGGCGCGTACATTCGCGATCGAGTTTTATGGCATGAGTAGGGTGATAAAGGTGACGGAACAGAAGATGAGCCCGCAGGCTATCGAGGTGCGTGGCGCGCGCGTTCATAACCTTAAAGACATCGATATCGATATTCCGCTGGGAAAGCTTGTGGGCATTGCCGGCGTGTCGGGTTCGGGCAAGAGTTCGCTGGCGCTGGGGGTTCTTTATGCCGAGGGCTCGCGTCGCTACTTGGAAGCACTCAGCACCTATACTCGCCGTCGCCTAACACAGGCCGAACACGCCCAGGTGGACGAGGTACTGCACGTGCCGGCGGCGCTCGCGCTACACCAGCGTCCGAGCGTGCCGGGCGTGCGTTCCACTTTTGGCACCATGACCGAGCTCAACAATAGCCTGCGTCTGCTCTTTAGCCGCTGCGCCCATCACGTGTGCCCGCATTGCGGGGCGCGTGTGGAGCCGAGCCTTAACGTGGCTGCGGGCCTGTCGCTCACGTGCCCCGCATGCGGTCGCGAGTTCTACGCGCCGGGTGCCGAGGACCTTGCCTTTAACAGCGGCGGCGCGTGCTCTACCTGCGGCGGCACTGGTGTCATGCGCGAGGTGGACGAGGCGAGCTTGGTGCCCGACGAGTCAAAGACTATCAACGAAGGCGCGGTGCTTCCCTGGGGCACGCTCATGTGGGATCTGATGAAGCAGGTGGCAGGCGAGATGGGCGTACGCACCGACGTGCCGTTTAACCAGCTCACGCCTCAAGAGCGCGACATCGTGTTTCATGGTCCGGCGGTTAAGAAGCACATTCTCTACGTTCCCAAAAACGGCGAGGGCGCCACGCCGCTCGATTTCACCTATTACAACGCCGTCTATACCGTCGAGAATGCGCTCGCCAAGGTCAAGGACGATAAGGGCTTAAAACGCGTCGCGCGCTTTTTGCGCGAGGGAGCATGCCGCGATTGCGGCGGCACGCGTCTCTCCGAGGCTGCGCGCCAGCCCCAGGTGCGTGGTATCAATCTGGCGCAGGCCGCGGCCATGACGCTGGGCGAGGCGATTGAGTGGGTGCGCGGGGTGCCCGCATCCTTGCCGCCCGAGATGCAGCCCATGGCGACGGATATCTGCGATTCGTTTTTGGGCGCGGCCCGTCGTCTGGTCGATCTGGGCCTCGATTACCTCTCGCTCGACCGCGCCGGTGCCACGCTCTCCACGGGTGAGCGCCAGCGCGTGCAGCTTGCTCGCGTGGTGCGCAATCGATCGACAGGCGTGCTTTATGTGCTGGACGAGCCTTCGATTGGCTTGCATCCTGCCAATGTCGACGGCCTGGTGGGCGTGATGCGCGATCTGGTGGATGACGGCAACACCGTGGTTGTTGTCGACCACGATACGCGCGTACTGGCGGAAGCCGACTATCTGGTTGAGATGGGTCCCGTTGCTGGAGCAGGCGGCGGCAATGTGATTGCTGCGGGCACGGTAGACGAGGTCGAGCAATCGCGGGGCAGCCGCATCGCTCCGTTTTTGCGCGCAGAGCCCAAGCGCTTGCGTCCGCAGGTGACTGACGACGACATGTTCGATCAGGGCCATATCCGCATGGCAACCGAGGCCATCCATACCGTCAAACCGCTCGAAGTCGATATCCCGCGCGGCCGCCTTGTCGCGGCAACGGGCGTTTCGGGTTCGGGCAAGACGACACTGGTGCTCGAGACGCTCATCCCGGCACTCAAGGCGCAGGCAGCTGGCGAGCGCCTGCCGGGGCACGTGCGTTGGGTCGATGCCGAGGGTATTGCCCGCGCAAACCTGATTGACGCTACGCCCATCGGCGCCAACGTGCGCTCGACGGTCGCAACCTATGCCGACATCCATGATGAGCTGCGCCGCGCCTTCGCCCGTACGCCCGAGGCCAAGGCAGCCGGCTACAAGGCGGGCGCCTTTAGCTACAACACCGGCGCCTTGCGCTGCCCTACGTGTGACGGCACGGGCTCGATATCGCTCGACGTGCAGTTTTTGCCCGACGTCGAGATCGTCTGCCCAGCATGCCGTGGTTCGCGCTACGCCGAGGCCGCCTCGCATATCCATCGCGAGGGTAAGGACGGGAGCTTGCTGACGTTGCCGCAGCTCATGGACATGAGTGTGGACGAGGCCATCGACGCCACACTGGGACTCAAGAAGGTTCAGGCGCGCTTGCAGACCTTGCACGACTTGGGCTTGGGCTATCTCACGCTCGGTGAGCCCACGCCGGCGCTTTCGGGCGGCGAGGCACAGCGCCTTAAGCTCGCGAGCGAGATGGGCCGCGTGCAGGATGATGCCGTATTCGTGTTCGACGAACCCACGATTGGCCTGCATCCGCTCGATGTTCAGGTGTTGCTGAGTGTGTTTGACGGCCTCGTTGCCAAGGGCGCCACGGTTATCGTGATCGAACACGATCTCGACCTTATCCGTAACGCCGATTACGTGATCGACATGGGCCCGGGCGGTGGCGACGCGGGCGGGCAAATCGTCTGCGCCGGTACGCCGGGCGACATCGTGGCCTGCTCCGCAAGCATCACCGGCCGCTACCTATAGACAATGAGGCAAAGGGACAGCCCCTTTGCCTCATTGATGCCTATTTCACGCATTGAGCCGCGAGATAGTCGCGGAAGAATGGCAATTCAAATGCGACGAGCCCTCGTCCTCGTTCCCCGATGATGCCGGCATCTATCATTCGGCGTCGGTAGCGGGAGACCTGCTGCGGCGAACGCTTAAGGCGCTCGACAAGGTCGGCGGTGGTGGACTCTTCCTCGTCATCGAGCATGGCGATGAGGAATCGCTTGTCCTCTGCAGTGAGTTCCCGATAGGTTGCCGCGAGGATTCGGTCGTCCATCTCGTCGCGCGCGATTTTGATTCCCAGGTCAAAGTCGCGTGACGAGATTTCCTTCGAATCGCTTGTGAGATCCCAGGCACGGTAGCCTACGAGTTGCAATAGGAAGGGAAAACCAGAGATCGAGCGAACGGCTCTATCGATTCCCTCAGCATCTGCCAGGCGATCGTTTTCCTGGATTGTGCGAATCAAGGCCTCGCGTACGTCATAGTCGGCAATGCGACCCAGATGATATTGTTGGGCGCGGCGAAGGAACGAGACCGTCTTGTGGTTCAGCAACGTCGAGACGTTGTTGGGAAGTCCCGCCATGAGCAGGGCGACGCGTTTCCCATCGGTCACAAAGTGCTGATACGTCGCTGCGAGCTGAATCATTTCGTCGAGTGTCGGGTCCACCTCGTCAACCGTGACGAGCAGACCGGTGCCTGCCTCGTTGAGCTGGTCGATGATGTCGCTCATGCGATAACGCCAGGTTGAGGCATCGTGAACGCGATTGACCTCGATGCTGCCGAGCGGTGCAATTCCGAGACCGGTGACTTCGAAGTTCTTAGACGGGTCGATAAGATGGCCGGCGGCGCGTTTCGCCCCGAACTCGATTTCCTCAAGCATTCCCGGGAGCGCGGTCGTCTTTACGGCTATCCAGCCGTGGGATTCCGCCCTTGTCGCGAGCGACGACATGAGAGCAGTTTTACCGGTTCCACGCGCGCCTGAGAAGATCGAGGTCAATTCTGGGCGCCTGCGCTGGCTCAAGAAGGCACGGTCCAAATCCCGAATAATCTGTTGTCTGCCAGCGAGATGGGCAGGAACCTCACCAAAACTGGGGGTAAACGGGTTCTCGAGATATTTCACAAGGCTCTCCTTTCACACCGCCGTTTAACTTCATTTTACTTTAGTTAATTCTGATTAAAAGTGAGGGCTCTTTATCTAGAGCATCAATTAGGCGTGTGTGCCATCGGCGTGGCGCTTGAATGTGACAAAGGGACGGTCCCTTTGTCACATTCCCGGAAAGCCTGTTTGGCGCAGGGCTTCGTAGAGGACGATGGCGGCGCTGTTGGAGAGGTTGAGTGCGCTGATGCGGTAGTCGTCCGGGTTGACGAAGTTGCCGCAGATATCCTGTTGAAGGATGGTCTCGTGGCTGTCCTCGGTATGCCCGAGCGATTCCTCGTGAGCTTCCCAAGCCTCGGCGTTATCGAGTGAGTCGCAATCGCGCAGCATGGGGATGCGCTCGCAACGCTCGGGCGCCGCGGCAAGCAGTGGCTCGGGAATGCCCGAGCTCTCGCTGCCAAAGACCAAAAAGTCGCCGTCGCGGTAGGTGCTTTGCGCATAGGTACGGCGCGCCTTTTTGGTCAGCAGATGCAGGCGGGCATCGGCGGGGGAGAGACCGTTGCGCGCAAGAAAATCCTCCCAGCCGGCATAGGTCGTCACATCCAAGTTTTGCCAGTAGCCCAGGCCGGCGCGACGTACCGTTTTGTCGTCGAGCGAAAACCCCAGCGGCTCAACCAGATGCAGACGGGCGCCGGTGACCACGCAGGTGCGGCCGATATTGCCCGTATTGGCCGGAATCTCGGGCGCATACAGCACAATGTTGAACATGAATCTCCTTGGCTCAGAACGAAAAACCACCACGAAGGGGACAGGCACCTTCGTGGTGGTTTGGCGGTTACGTGGGCGGAAAATGCCCGCTTGGATAAACCTAGGCGCGGTGCCAGTCGGTCAGGCAGGCATCGAGGGAGGCGATGAGCGCATCCTTGTCCATGTGACGGCCGATGATGCACAGGCTCGTCATACGGTCGCCCGTCTCGTCGTCCCAAATCTGCATGATCTCGGGGTTCTCGTTGATGATCTTCTGCTTCTCGCCCTCGGGCGCCGAGTCGACAAACAGGCCGTTCTCCATCAGGCGCATCTGGTGGCCGGCCTGCTCAAACATGTAGCACATGTCCGGATCGCCGGTCTGCCACAGCGGACCCTTGACGCGGATGACCTCGTCGGGCCACTCCTGCTCAACAAAATCGGTGAACTTTTGCAGGTCAAACGGCTTGCGGCGCGAGTACACAAAGGTCTCGATGTCGTACTCGAGCACCTCGGGGTCGTCGTGCTCCTCGGGATGCTCCATGGCCTCGATCCAGGCGGCGGAGTTGTAGGCGCGCATAAAGTCGAAGCGGTCGGTGTCGAGCAGCTCCTCCATGGGGACCTCGCCGTTTTGAGCCTCGACAATTACGGCGTCCTTCTGCAGGCTGCGCACGATGGCCTTGAGCTCGGCGATCTGCTCGGGCGTCACGGTATCGGTCTTGTTGAGGATGAGCGTGGAGCAGAACTCGATCTGCTGGATGAGCAGGCTCTCGATGTCGTCCTCGTCGATATCCTCGGCCAGTAGGTCGCGACCGCCGTTGAACTCGTCGTACATGCGGGCGCAGTCGACCACGGCCACGATGTTGTCGAGCGCGAGCTTAGGCTCGCCGCCCACCTTGGCCTCGTCGCAGAAGCTCGAGATGGTGTAGGCGATGGGGATGGGCTCGCAAATGCCCGAGGCCTCGATGATGATGTAATCGAAGTTGCCCGAATCGGCGATGCCCTGCAGCTGGTTGGCCAGGTCATCCGAAAGCGTGCAGCAGATGCAGCCGTTGGTGAGCGGGATGAGGTCGTCGGTCTCGGAAAGGCCGCCGTCGGCGATAAGGCTGGCGTCCACATTGATCTCGCCGATATCGTTGACGATCACGGCGGCGCGGATACCGCCGTCGTTAGCGAGGATGTGGTTGAGCAGCGTGGTCTTGCCGGCACCGAGGTATCCGGTAAGCATGATGATCTTCACGGGTTTGTTGGGCATGTGCCCTCCTTTGTTAGACATGGCTTACAGTTGAATCTTATGCCAAACGCCTGCTCTTATACCCACGCGCCGGCAAATAACACAAGCTACTCCCAGGCTCCCCATACATCGGGGCAATAACCGACGGTGGCCTTTTTGCCGTTGCGCACGATGGGTTCGGCCAAGACCTGCTGGTTCTCGAGCAGCTTGTCGAAGCGCTGACTGGGGGTAAGGTGCTGGATGAGCGCGAGCGTTTCCTCGTCCTTGGCTTTGGGGTTGAGCAGCTTGTCGATGCCGCCGACCGCTTGCATCACGCTCGTGAGCTCGCCCTTGCTCATCTCCTTTTCCTTAAGGTCGATAAACTGCACCTTAATGCGGCGCTCCTTAAAATAACGCTGCGCCTTCTTGGTGTCGAAGGACTTCTTGGTGCCAAAAATCTGCACGTTCATGTATTTGTTCCGCCGTTCTACCTGATGAAGTTGGTCGTTGCGCGATCTGCCTCGGGTGCGTTGATGCCGGCGGCCTGTCCTGCCTCGATACAGCGCAGGAGCCAGGCCATGTTTTTGCCGATGTTTCGCATGGTGGCAAGGCCCTCGGCATCCCCATCGGCGTCGCCGGGCACGCGGCCAAACACGTTGTTCCAGTACGTGGAGGCGACCACGGGCATCTGGTTGATGGTGAAGTACTTGTTGAGCACATCGAAGGTGGTCGATGTACCGCCGCGACGGGCGACGGCGACGGCAGCGCCCGGCTTGTGTGCAAAGGCTTTGCCTCCGGCATAGAAGGCGCGATCGAGGGCCGAGAGGATGCGCCCGCTGGGGTGCGCATAGTAGACGGGCGAGCCGAAGACAAAGCCGTCTGCCTGCTCGGCGGCAGCGATGAGCTCGTTCACCACGTCATCGTCAAAGGTGCAGCGACCGCCAAGTTTGCCACACTGGCCGCAACCGATGCAATCGCGAATGGGCTTGGCGCCCAGCTGAAACACCTCGGTATCAATGCCTTCGGCATTGAGTTGCTCAGCGACCTCGGCGAGTGCGCGGGCGGTGTTGCCGTTTGCCTTGGGGCTGCCATTGACCAAAAGAACCTTCATCACAAACTCCCTCTGCTGTCGGTGACTTCTGCGGAGGATTATCGCACGAGAGGGTAGATGGCGTGGGGCGCGATGTGAAACGGCTTGTGTTTCACATCGCGCCCCACGACGCTAGTCCAACTTGGTGCCCGGTACTTGCGGTGCCTCTTTAAGCAACGCTTTGAGCTCGTTCAAAATGGAAACGGGCTGTCGATCGACAGCGTCCAGATGAAGCGTCGCCACACGAATGGGTGGCTGATATTCAAGCGAGCCGATGAGCACGGGGGAACCCAGGAACCGCTCGATTTCGTCTGCGATCGAGTCGGTCTCTTCGGGATCAAAGTCGTCGAAAAGCGCCACGAATGTCGGCCCCGTCGAGCGGAACAGGCGACCCTTGCCGCGCGAGCAATCCGTGAGGCAGGCGGCGCTTTCGGCGAGCACGCGGTCGCCTGCATCGAATCCAAAGCGGGCATTGACTTCGGCGATATCGTCGACCTTAATGGCAATAAAGCCTGCCTCGCGCGCCACGCGACGCATTTCGCCAATGGCGTTGACCAGGGCATGGACATCGCCCAGGCCCGTTACCGAGTCGGTCGTATCAGCTAGGCTTCGGTTGACGATAATGCCCACATACATGCTGGGCTCGGTATCGGTGCCGTCCAAGCGGTAGCCCGTGCAGTCGCAAAGCACGTATTTTCCGGGGGCATCCATCACGCGGTACTGCATGTAGTGGAAGTGCCATGTGCCGTTTATCACCATATCGAGTTCGGCGCGTACGTTGTCGCGGTCCTCGGGATGAACGCGGGCAAGCCACATATCGACCGAGTTAAAAGGGTGCTGGGAAGGCAGGTCAAAATCGCGCACGGCGTTGACCGACCATTGCGATTCGCCCGTATCGAGATTGAGGATAAACGGATAGCGCGTCTCGGAGCTCATAGAGATTGCTTGGAACACCCGGTCGTTGCAGGGAAGCTGATCGACGATTGGGCGTTGCGGCGCGTCATTGTCTTTCGGTTGCTGCACGCGATGCATAAGCTTATAGCGATACATCTTGCGATCGGCATCCATCGTCATCTGGCGACGCGTGTCGCCGGCAAGTGGATCGACGCGCGAGCAGCCAAAGCTAAAGCTGGCGATCATGGGCGCCTTGCCACCTGAGCTCGCCTCGATCAGCCCGGCACGTACCTGCTCCAAGCGCTGCTCGAGTTCAGTCTCGTTTGCGGAGAGCGAGATAAGCACAAACTCGTCTCCACCGATACGGAACAGCATCTCATCGTGCTCCATGGTTTCGGAGAGCGTGCGGCAGATGCTCAGAATATAGCGATTGCCTTCGGCATGGCCAAACCTATCATTGCAATGCTTGAGATGGTCGATGTCAATATAGGCGCAGGTGAAGGGGTCGCCTTTGCGCCAGAGCTGCTCGACGTGACGGTCGAGTCCGCTGCGGTTGCCCAAGTTGGTGAGCGGGTCGATATAGGCGTTGCGCTCAAGCAGCTGGCGCTCTTGTTGCAGGATGGCATGCGTCTTTTGCAGTTGCTCGCCAACGGCGCGCAGCTCAGCAGGCAGCGCGGCAACATCGAGTTCGGCGGTCGAGATGCCATTCGCAAGTCGCTGAAGATAGGCAATAATCGATTGCTCGCCCAGGCGGTACGACTCGTTCATGATGGATAACCTCCTTGGGCAGAACAACGGTTTGTATCATATCCCCAATTCGGCTTGGATTGGGGATATAAGTTAGCTAATGGAGACAAATGCTCCCTTCGGCGGTGGCGTTTTGCACGTGAGCGTATCAGTTGTCATTGTCACCATCGAGCAATGCCTCAAAATCCTTCGCCGGCATGGGGCGGTAGTAGAGGAAGCCCTGAGCGTAGCGGGCGCCCATGTGGCGTAGCATGTTCGCCTGCTCATTTGTCTCGACGCCTTCGACCACGACGGGCAGATGAAGCGACTGCGCCATTTCGAGCATCGATGAAATGATTTGCGTGCTGCGGCCTTGATCGCGGTCGGTGGGTACAAAGGTGCGGTCGAGCTTGATGACGTCGACGTTGACGTTCTTGAGCATCGCGAGCGTGGACTGGCCGGTGCCAAAATCGTCCATATAGGTCGAGAAGCCTCGGGTGTGCAGGTCGGCTGTCAGTTTGTCCACGGCTTCGGATTCTCCCGTATAAGCCGTCTCGGTGATCTCGATACGCATGAGCTCGGGCGGTAGGTTGTATTGGGCGGCGAGCGCCCCCATATGTTCGGCAACGTCGCAGGCAAGGATATCCACTCGCGACACATTAAGCGAAACCGGAACCACGCGAAGTCCTCGATCGATGCGCTCGCGCAGCCATGAAGCGACACCCTGCCAAATGTACTTGTCGAGTGTCACCACAAAGCCGCTTTCCTCGAGTGCGGGGATAAACGTTGCGGGCGAAATGAGAGAGCCGTCCTTGTCAATCCAGCGGGTGAGTGCTTCGGCGCCAATAATCTCGCCGGTTTCCATATCGACCTGGGGCTGCAAGTGGTAGGTAATACGACCATCTGAGAGCGCGTACTGGAATTCGGTCAGCGTGCGGTGGAACGCGACTTCGCGCTCGTACTCCGCGGGGCAGAAAATGGCAATGCGCTCCTTAAAGTCGTTTTTTGCGCGTCGATTGGTAAACATGGCCTTCGCCTGCGCATCGATGGTGATCTCCTCATTGGAGTCGATGGGGTAAACGCCCATGGACGGCCAAAAACCTACGCCGTCGTCGTGCTTGGCTACAGCCTCGCGCACGCGCGCATAGACTCGGTGAACGAAATCGTGTTCAAAGGGTATGAGCAGACAAAAGTCGTCTTGCCCCCAGTATCCCGCGACGCCCATGTCGGCGTTCTCGATATCCTTGAGCACCGTGCCCACATCGGCAAGCATACGGTCGCCTTCGGCCTGCCCATACCATTCGTTAAATAGGCGCATGTGGCCCATGTCGACGGTGGCGATACACCAAGCGCCGTCGCGCCTCGCCTTGATGAAGGCATTGGCACGGCGCATAAACTCGCTGGGTCGGCAGAGGCCGGTGAGCATATCGATGCGTTCGGCGATTGCGCTTTTGCGCTCGACCTCGGGTATAGGGAGGCTGTCGTTGGGGACAAGCCCGCCAGCTGTGCGAAGGCGACGGTCGAGTTCGCACAAAACAGCAGATGTTTGGTAGTCCAGGCGCTCGTAAAAGACCGGGGTGACAATGCAAACGGGAGTGATGGTGTCGCCCGCGATCTGAACGGGGGCAAAAATGGTCTCTTTTAGACGATGGATCAGGAGTTCAAATGCCCCGTGGTCCAAAGCGTTGCTGAGCACGACGAACTGGACACTTCGTGAACGGAAGACGCGACTCCTACCGCGGGTGATCGACAGCATACGGCCTGCGTATTCGGCAAGCATGCTGTCGACCGCCTCGGCTCCATAGAGCTCGTTGAGCTTCGTCGTGCCGCGAACGCGCACGGCGATGAGTCCTGTTTTGCAGTGATCACGGCGACAGGCATCGATAGCGTTGACCAGCATACGTTGCGTTCCAAGCCCCGTGGCGGCGTCGACGGTCTCGGCAAGGGAATGATTGACGAGTTCGCCGACATAGAGCGAGGGCTCGTTTTCGTCCCCATCGATGCGAAAACCGCGAGCACGGCAGAGCACGTAGTCGCCTGTGGCGTTGCGTACACGATACTGCATGACTCGATGGTGCTTGGAGCCGTTATAGACTTGGTCGATGTCGTCGGTAAAAGCCTCAAGGTCATCGGGATGGACGCGCGTTTTCCAGCAATCGCGACAGTTGTCTATGTGCTCCGAAGGAAGTCCGAGATCGCGCAAGGCGTTTTGTGACCAAAGGGTGCGATGTTTATCCAAGTTCTCGATAAAGAAATAACGGCCTTCGTTGAGCATCGAAAAGGCGTCGAAAATGCGATCGCTTATTTCGAAGTCGTCGGTGTGGACTTGCGAGATATTGCGCCGATCAAGGTGTACGGCATGACGTAGCTTGTAGTCGTACATGCGATGGTCGGCATCGAGCGTCATGCGATTGGGGGCCTCGCCCAGGGCGGGGTCGGCATGTGACACTCCGTAGCTAAACGAGTGAGGCATCTCGGAATCGTTGTTTTTGAGCAGGACCGTTCGGCAGTGTTCCAGACGTTCGGCGAGGTCGTCCTCGGTCGCAACCGTAGACAGGATGGCAAACTCGTCGCCGCCTATGCGAAACGCCGCCTCGTCCACCTTCATATACAGCTTGAGATAGAGGCTTACCTGCAAGATATAGCGGTTGCCCTCGTCATGTCCAAAGATGTCGTTGCAGTGCTTAAGGTTATCGATGTCGATAAACGCCATGGTCACGGGCAGTTCCTGCTCCCAGATTTCCTCTAAGGAGCGAGCAAAGCCGCCGCGGTTGCCAAGTCCGGTAAGCTGGTCGGTAAAGGCGGTCCTAATCAGATTATCCTGACGCTCGAGAAGGTCGCGAACGGTCTTTTCGAGCGTTTCGGTGTAATTGCTGACAGTATCCATGTCGTAAGCGGCTTTCTGAGGTCGGGCGGATTGCGTCGGGCGAGCTCGTTGTGCACACGCGTTGTTGTTCGGCGCTTTGCGTGTATCCAGGCCCCGCCTTGCTGCGTTGTTGGGTTACTTTACCGGCAAATGTTCGCTGTTGATAACTACTGCGTAGTATAAACAACAGCTCACAATTATATATGGGTGCACATGCTGTGGGCGGCCATTATTCGACAAACGGCAGCGCGACGATGCGATGTCCGATAAAAATGCGACTGAGACGATATATGTTGACGGGTATACTTGTCCCGTTTTAAAACGCAGGAACGGAGATGGTCGCATGGCACAGCCGGATACGACGCGCACGGTGGGACTCGCGCTCGAGGGAGGCGGCTACCGCGGTATGTATACGGCAGGCGTGCTCGACGTTTGGATGGAGCACGGTTTGACCTGCGACCATATGGTGGGTGTCTCGGCGGGCGCGGCGTTTGGCTACAACTTTAAATCGCGCCAGATTGGCCGCGCCATTCGCTACAACAAGGCCTATTGTGCCGACAAGCGTTATGCAAGCGTGACAAGCTGGTTGCGAACCGGCGATATGTTCAATGCCGATTTTGCCTATCACGAGGTGCCTATCGAGCGCGATCCCATCGACCTGGAGACATATCGTGCCTGCCCCATGCGGTTTACGTGCGTGTGTACCGATATCGAGACGGGCAAGGCCGTCTACCACGACCTGCCCTATGGCGACGAGAGGGATATCGAGTGGATCCGGGCATCGTCGGCGATTCCTGTGGCGACGCGTCCTGTTGCCATTGAGGGCCGTAAGTACCTGGATGGCGGCGTGGCTGATTCCATTCCCAGCGCTTGGTTGTTTGCGCAGGGGTATGACCGCAATATCGTGGTGCTCACACAGCCGGCGGGCTTTGTGAAGCAGCCCAACAGTGCGATGCCCATGCTGCGGCGCGTGTTCCGTCACTACCCGGAGTTTGTCGCAGCGCTTGAGCATCGGCATGAGGTCTACAATGCCACGCTCGATGACCTGGCGCGTCGCGAGGCTGCCGGCGAAATCTTTGTGGTGCGGCCGAGCGAATCGGTGAAGGTGCCGTCGCTGTGCCGCGAACCGGATGAGCTCGAGCGCATCTACCAGGTCGGCCGCCACGATGCGGAGTCGTCTTTGTCTGCGCTGGAAACGTATCTGGCGGGGTAGGGCAAACTGCCGTGGACTCGGCGGAAAGCGCATCCCGGAATGGAGGTCCAAACTGGGATGCGCTTTCCATTGCTGAAGATATGAGGCTGCGGATCAGCTGCTCGGCTTAGACTTACGCCTGCTGCCAGGTGTCGACAAGTTCCTTGGCCGCGGCGTAGGGGTCGTCGGCACTGCAGACGGCGCTCACCACAAAGAAGCCGTCGACGCCGGTGGCCTTAAGCTGTGGCAGGTCGGCCGTCTTGACGCCGCCGCCCACCACGATGGGCACGGGGCTTGCCGCGTGGAGTGCGGCCAGATCCTCAAAACTTTTGGTGATGATGGTGCCATCGGCTGCGCGTCCGCAGTCGCGCTTGGTCTCGGTCTCGTGGAGCGGGCCGATGCCCAGGTAGTCGACCAGGCTCATGTCAGCGGTCTTGACGTACTCGAGCATTTCCTCGCAACGGGCCGAAAGGCCCACGATGGCATCGGGGCCCAAAAGTTTGCGGCAGACCTCGACGGGAATATCGCTCTGGCCGACGTGCACGCCGTCGACAGCAATGCCCTGCTCGCGCGCGGCGAGTACGCAGTCCAGGCGGTCGTCGATCAGCAAGGCGACCTGACCGGTCTTGCCGGCCTGTGCGATTGCCTGCGCGGCGTCTCCGGTCAGTGCGATGATCTCGCGGGCGCTTGCCACCTTGGAGCGCACCTGGATGCAGGTAAAGCCTGCGTCGAGCGCCTGGGCCACCACATCGCCCACGGGACGCCCCAGCGTGTTTTCGGGGCCGAGTACCAGATAGGCCGAGATATCAAGGTTGTCGCGGATGCTCATCGTGCTTCCTCCTGCTTTTTGATCTGTGCTTCCATGCGCTCGAGCTTGCCGGTCATGGTGTCAGTAAATCCGGGTCGAATATCGGCTTTGAGCACGACTTCGGTGCGGATGCCCTTGCTCGCCAACACAAAGGTTGCGTCGCGCACGACCTGCATGACCTCGTCCCAGTCGCCCTCGATTTCGGTGAACATCGAGGTGGTGCGGTTGGGCAGGCCGCTCTCGCGAATGACACGCACGACCTCGGCGACCTCGGCGGATAGCTCATCGCCGGTGCCGCACGGGGCGATGGCCACGGCGACGAGTGTGTTCATGCCGGTATTGGTTGCGGGCTCGGACATGGCTTATGCCTCCTCGAGCTCGAGTTGGTTATCGGCGATGTCTTGGGCGGTCGCGCGGTAGAGCTCGTCGATAAAGGCGACCTTAAAGCTTGCCGGGGCATCGGCGACAGCGGCGGCACGCGTGCCGGCAACGTTGTAGACGGCGGTGCCGCAGATGGCTGCCGTAAACGGATCGGTAGCGCAGGCGTACACGGCCAGCACACCGCCCTGCGAGCAGCCGCAGCCGGTGATCTTGGACATGAGCGGGCTGCCGCCGTGGGACTTGGCCACCGTCGTGCCGTCGGTAATCAGGTCGACTTCGCCCGAGACCACTACGGCACCGCCGGTGTAGCGGGCGAGCGCCACGGCGGCATCGCGGGCGGCATCTACCGTGTCGGTGGTATCGACACCGCGTACGCGGCTCAGATCAGCCGCCTCGCCCTCAAGACCCCACAGACCGGCGAGCGCGATGATCTCGGAGGCGTTGCCGCGCACGATGGCGGGCTTGTACTGCTTGAGCTCGTTTACCAACTGGGTGCGCAGGCTACCGATGCCCAGACCCACCGGATCGAGCACCCAGGGCTTGCCGGCGCCGTGTGCCGCCTTGGCCGCGCGGGGAATCGTCTGCTCGTAGATGGGGAAGAGCGTGCCCATGTTGAGATAGATGGCGCCGCCGCCGGCAACGAGCGCCTCGCCCTCGTCGGGCAGATAGACCATGGCGGCCGAACCGCCCACGGCGAGCTGCGCGTTGGCGACAAAGTCGATCGTCACCGTGTTGGTGATGGAGCCGGCCATCGGATTGGTGGCGCGAATCTCATCCACGGCCTTGACCACATTTTGCTTAAGCTGTTCCGAATCAATCACTGCACATGCCTCCTTGGCATAGAAAAGGGGCGCTGTGCATAGACAGCGCCCCTGTAAAGGCGGCATGCTCCCTACGCCAGCATTAACTGACAGGTTCAAAGGATTGGGCCCCATGCCCTCTCAGCCTTGTGGTTTGCACCGCCGGCACTCCCGCATCGAATCTGTTGTTCCCTATACTAACGCACCTGCCAAAAAGGGACAGGTTTATTTTGGCAGGTCGTTACAATAGGTAGGACCGATACGAATGGGGGCCTTATGATTAAACTTGTACTGACCGATATGGACGATACGCTGATTCCGGCCGGGCATGACGGCGCCAGCGACTACGCCATCGAGGGCATTCATGCCATGCAGGCGGCGGGTCTGCACTTTGGCCCGGTTTCGGGTCGTCAGCCGTCCGCGATGGGCTGGATGTTCAAAAATCGTTCTGAGTGCTTTTCGACCGGTGCGTTCTGCAACGGCCAGGTCATGTTTGTGGACGGTCGGGTGGTCGCTTCGCGCGCGACCGACAACGCCGCCCTTATGCGCTTGGCTGACTACTTGGAGCAAGAGACCGACGATACCTATCTAAAGGTCTACAGCCTGGGTGACGACTTTTGGGATAACGATGCCTATTGCGTGACGAGCGACCCCGAGCGCGTGCGCCGCGCCATGGCGTCGGGCGGCAACGCGTGGCTCAAGGGCGAAGAGGCCCCGTGCCGTCCTGTTGTCGATGATGCCCCGGTATACAAGGCGAATATCTGGAGCGCCCGCTCGCGCGAAGAGCTCGCTGAGCTACGCGAGCGCATTGCCGCCGAGGTGCCGGAGCTCTCGCTTGTGTTTCCCAACAACCGCGTGCGCCTGTTTGACATCCTTCCGGCTGGTTGGGACAAGGGCTGCGCTGCGCTGGAGCTGGCGCGTGCTTTGGGTTTGACGCCTGATGAGGTGGCCGTATTTGGCGATTCCGATAACGATCTGCCCATGATCGATGCCGTTCCCAACTCCGTTGCGGTCGCCAATGCCAACGAGGCCGTCACGGCTGCCGCACGCTGGCATATCGGCGCCGCGGCAGACGATGCAGTTGCCGGGGCCCTGCATCAGATTGCCGCCTGTGCCGCGACGGGGGAGATGCCGCCGTTTATGCGTCAGATGGATGCGACGGGTTTCGACGTCACGAACGTCTAGGGAGAAAGCTATGAAGCTTCAGCAGCTCAGGTATGTCGTCAAAGTTGCCGAATGCGGCAGCATCACCGAGGCCTCGCGCCGGCTCTTTGTGTCGCAGCCTTCGATTACCGCATCGATTCGCGATCTCGAAAACGAGATGGGTGTGCATATCTTTGAGCGTACCAACAAAGGCGTCATTGTGTCCGAGGAGGGCGAGACCTTCTTGGGCTACGCGCGCCAGGTGCTCGACCAGGCCGACCTGCTCGAGGGCAAGTACAAGGGCGCGTCCGAGCAGGTGCCGCACTTTAGTGTGAGCTGTCAGCATTATTCCTTTGCCGTTAATGCGTTTGTCGATGTGATCCGTGAGTTCGATGCCGCGCGCTACGACTTTACCCTGCGCGAGGAGCAGACTCACGAGATTATCGAGGACGTCGCGCATATGAAGAGCGAACTGGGCATCCTGTACTTATCCGAGCACAATCGCGAGGTTATCGAGCGCATGCTGGCGGCCAACGAGCTCGTGTTCGAAGGACTATTCTGCGCCACGCCACACGTCTTTGTGTGTGCCGACCATCCGCTGGCGGGCCGCTCCAGCGTGACGCTCGAGGACCTGGAGGACTATCCCTTCCTGTCCTACGAGCAGGGCAGCTACAACTCGTTTTACTATTCCGAGGAACTGACCTCGACGTTTGAGCGCCGCAAGAATATCCGCGTGCGCGACCGTGCGACACTGTTCAACCTGGCCATGGGCCTCAACGGCTACACGGTGTGTTCGGGTGTGATCAGCCATGAGCTTAACGGTCCCGGCATCATCTCGATTCCGCTTGATGTAGACGAGTACATGGAGATTGGCATCATCACGCGCAAGAACACGACACTTACGCGCTACGGGCAGGCCTATATCGACGCGATTCGCCAGCATATCTAGGCTGCTGTGCTCCGCGCGGGTCAAATCTCTTTATGGCAGTCCAGACTGATATAGGAAACGTCTATATCAAACTGATATAAACGTATATTTTACGATGTCCATATGAGCGCTCATACTCTGTCCCAGTAAAGCAACCAATGCAAAGGGAGATATCTATGAGCACTTCAATTCAACCGAACGCGCCGTTTCGCGCCGATATCGTCGGCAGCTTTCTTCGTCCGCAGGCCGTAAAGGACGCCCGCGCTGCCTATGCGGCAGGCACGCTTGATGCCGAGGGGCTTAAGGCCGTCGAGGACGATGCCATTCGCGATTTGGTGGCAAAGCAGAAGGCCGCCGGTCTGCAGGTCATCACCGATGGCGAGTTTCGCCGCAGTTACTGGCACCTCGACTTTATGTGGGGGCTCAACGGCATTGAACGCCGTACCTCGCGTACGGGCTATATGTTCCACGACGAGGAGACCACGGCCGATACCGCCGTGGTAACCGGTCCCATTAGCGGCGAGAACCACCCATTCGTCGAGCACTTTAAGTTTGTCAAGGCGCTTGAGGGGGAGGGTCAGGTCGCACGTCAAACCATTCCGGCGCCGATCCAGACGTTCTCTGAGGTCACGCTCGATCGCTGCGACGGCCAGCAGGAGAGCCTGCGCGCTGTCTATAAGACCGATGAGGAGCTTGCCGACGCCATTGCAGCCGCTTATCGCACGGTGATCGCCGACCTGTACGCTGCAGGCTGCCGCAACATCCAGTTTGATGACTGCACCTGGGGCATCTATTGCGATACCGACTTTGTGTCCAAGACCGGAATGAGCCCGGTTGATCTGCAAAAGGTGAGTGAGCTGGGCGTGGCGCTCAACAACGCCGCCATCGAGGGCAAGCCCGACGACCTGGTCATTAACACGCACGTGTGCCGTGGTAACTACCACTCTACCTATGCCTTTGAGGGCGGTTACGATCCCATCGCGCCGTACCTGTTTGCGCATGAGAATGTCGATGCGTTCTATCTGGAGTTCGACACGCCGCGCGCCGGCGGTTTTGAGCCGCTCAAGTACGTTGCCCCGGGCAAGAAGGTCGTGTTGGGCCTGGTGACCACCAAGGCGGCAGAGCTCGAGAACGAGGATATTATCGTCGAGCGCATCCGCGAGGCCGCAAAGTACGTGCCGCTCGAGAATCTGTATCTGTCGCCCCAGTGCGGCTTTGCCAGCTGCGAGATTGGCAACAAGCTGACCGAGGACGAGCAATGGGCAAAGATCGCGCTGGTCAAGCGCGTTGCCAAGCGCGTTTGGAAATAGCGGTAACGTTCGCAGGTGACGGCGCGTGCGAGACATGGCGTATCGCGTACAATGGTTCAGATCGTATCGTTCGGGCAGGTTATCCGATATGCCCAATCGCCCTTCCATTCGAAAGGACATCCATGTCCCAATCCTCGACGCCCGCCGTCACCGATGCCATCTACGATGCATCGTTGCTTGGCCGCCCGCGCATGTTCCTGCTCGGTCTGCAGCACCTGTTTGCCATGTTTGGCGCCACCGTGCTGGTGCCCGTGCTCACCGGTCTCTCGGTTTCGGCGACGCTTTTGTTTGCCGGCTTGGGTACGCTGCTGTTCCACTTCTTGTCGCGCGGTAAGGTGCCGGCATTTTTGGGCTCATCGTTTGCCTTTATTGCCGGTTATGCCGCAATCGCGCCCAACCGCGAGACCGAGCTTTTGCCCTACGCCTGCCTGGGCGTAGCCTGCGCCGGTCTGCTCTATCCGGTGCTGGCGGCGCTCTTCCGCGCGTTTGGCGCCAAGCGCGTTATGCGCTTCTTCCCGCCGGTGGTGACTGGCCCTATCGTCATTTCCATCGGCTTGATTCTGGCGAGCTCCGCTATTGCCAACTGCCAGACCAACTGGTTTGTGGCTGTTATTGCCGTTGCCGTTATCGTGATCTGCAACATCTGGGGCCGCGGCATGGTCAAGATTGTGCCGATTTTGCTGGGCGTTGTGGTGAGCTATGCCGTTGCGACTGCGCTCGGCGAGGTTGATTTCTCGGGCGTTGCCGCCGCTCCGTGGGTCGGTCTGCCCATCGTGTGGGACAACACCGTGTTTGCACTCTTTGGGCCGCAGTTCGATAGCGGTCTTGCCACGACGGCCATCATCACCATCATGCCGTTGGCCTTCGCGACCATGATCGAGCATATCGGCGATATCTCTGCTATCGGTTCGACTTGCGAGCGCAACTACATTGCCGATCCCGGTCTGCATCGCACGCTGCTCGGCGACGGCCTTGCCACGATTCTGGCTTCGCTCTTTGGCGCTCCGGCCAACACTACGTATGGTGAGAACACCGGCGTGCTCGCCCTGACGCGCGTGTTCGACCCGCGCGTAATTCGAATTGCCGCGTGTTGCGCCATCGTGCTTTCGTTCTGCCCCAAGTTCGCGGCTGTCATTGCGGCCATGCCGGCGTGTGTGATCGGCGGTGTGTCGCTCGTGCTCTACGGCATGATCAGCGCTGTGGGCGTCCGCAACCTCATCGAGAACCAGGTCGATTTCCAGAACAACCGCAACGTGCTGGTTGCCGCGCTGGTGCTCGTGCTTTCGCTCGGCATCGCGTACAGCACCGCCGGCGCCATCGTGTTGGAGCTGGGCGGCGTGACCATTTCGCTGTCCGGCATTGCCGTGGGCTCACTGGTGGGCATTGTGCTCAACGCCATCCTGCCGGGTAACGACTTTGAGTTTGATGTCTCCGAGCTTGAGGAGGCTGCTGAGTAGCAGCTGCGTTCAGCTAAAACAAGATATGGTGCCCATGCATATATGCGTGTGGGCACCATTTTTAATGTGTCAGTATCCAGTGGATGCCGCGGGCCATGCGTAAGTCGGTTTGGGCAAAGTGATTGCCGGGGTTGAGCTCCAGCGTTGTTGGAATGCCGCGCTCGTCGAGCAACACTTCCATCGCGCGTGTGTCGTCGAGTACATGCCGCATCATGCGGTTGGGCGTCTTGGTTTCCTTTTTGCCGAGTGACAGGTAGACGGCTTGCGGGCTGCCGGCAAAAGGGGCCGTGCTGGCACGGTCGACAAAGTCGGGAAACCATAGCGACCCCGATGCGCTCGCGGCGCGGTCAAAGGCGTCGGTTTGCCAGAGGGACCAGAGTGCGAAGAGGCCCGCGAGCGAGTAACCGGCAATGCCGCGCCAGGTGGGCGGCTGAGGAAGCGACGACTCGACCTGGGGGATTATCTGATTCAGCAGCTCATCAAGAAAATCGGCAGCTTGGCCGCCGAAAGGCTCGGCATCGCGTACGGTCCCGTCGCATGCCCAGGGGCTCAGCTCGCGATTCCAATCGAGCCCGCCAATGGTGACGAGGGCGAATGGCGGACAGTCGAGCTCTCGGCAACACTTATAAACCTCGCTGCCGTCGCCCACGACCACAGGAAGGTAGATGACAGGCGCGCTTTCCGTATGATTCGAATAAACGGTTATCTGCTTTTGATGCGCTTCCATGACGGGCTTCTCTCAGTGTTGTGATATCGGCAGCCCCAATTGTCGCACGCCAGCGTATGCCGGTTGGGCTAGACCAAAGACAATCTCGTGCATCCCCTGCGGACGCATATGGAAAACGCCACCGCCGGAGGGGAGCTCGGCGGTGGCGTTGTTAAACGGTGCTGGGGTTCGGGGCCTTCGCGGGAGCTGCCATGTGCGCAGAGGCGTCTAAGAACGCTTACGGCTCGCCATGGTGCCTGCGGCGATAGCGGCTGTTCCCGCAAGGACGGTTGCCACGATGGCCGCACCCGAGGTGTCGCCGGTTGCCGCGAGCACGCCGGTAGTCTTGGCTTTCGTGGTTGAAGCCGCAACGGCCTTGGTCGGCTTTGAGCCCTCAGGCTTGGGGTTCTGCTTGGACTCCGCGGGCTTGCTTTCTGCGGGCTTGGTCTCGTCGGGCTTGGGGTCTTCCGGCTTGGCTACCTCGGGAGGTGCGATGGTCGTACTTTTGGCGACTGCTTTGATATAGAGGGAGTCGACCGTGGCGTCGCCCGTGCCGATGGCTTGGCCTGCCTCGTAGATGCCGTCACGGAGCTTGCGATAGTCAATGACCTTGCCGCCTTCGGGCGTCTGGATGGCGGCGTTCTCAATCTTGATGGTGCCGATTGTCTTGCCGTCAGCGCTCATGGCACGGGCAAAGATTGCCGCTGTATCTCCTTCGGCCGTTACCTTGCTGCGGATGATCGAGATGACTGCGGGTGTGACGCCCTCGCTGGTCTGGGCGATGATGCCGATGTTCTCGCCTTGGGGTTCGCGCCTCGTCTCGCCATCTTGGTTTTCGCTGTAGGGGATGGGGCCGTCGCCGTTCTCGACATAGCGGGCTATGGCCTTGACAACGGAGTCGCTGATGTAGATGTGGCCGCCCTTCTCGTTGGGTCGATCGTTTCTGGTGGAGAATGCAGCCGAAACCTCGCCTTCCGCAAACGCGTCCACGGTGGAGCCGTTCTTGACGACGATGTCGTCCTGGTAGGTGAAGAGGGCGTTGGCGCCACCGTATCTGCCTTTACTTGCACGGACCGTCACGTTTGCATGATCGAGGGTGATGCCCTTGTGGGCATAGACGCCATATTCAACACCGTTTACGTTGAGGGAGGCGTTTGTGGCTGCGAGGCTGCCCTTGGCCTCGACGGCAGCGTCTTCCTCGGAGCTTGCCTTGACCTGGCTGCCGTCCGAGATGTTGATATTGTCGCCGCTCCAAAGGGCCTCACCATCGGCTGAGCTTGCCTCGACCGTCCCGCCACCCTTGATGGTGAGGTTCTTGTCGGCTCCAATACCCTTGTCCTTGGTAGCCCTGGCGGTGACGGCTCCGCTGTCGTCAATCGTGATATTGCCGTTTGCCCTGATGCCATCCGATGCACCCGTGGCGTTGACGTTGCCCGAACCTTTGATAGCGAGATCACCTCCGGCATTGATGGCATCAAACCCAGTGCTCGTGGCGTTGACGGATCCGGCTCCGTCGATGTTGATATTACCCGTGGTGAGGATAGCGTCCTCAGTAGATGTCACGCTGAGCGTGCCGCCCTCGTCGCCTTGGATATTGAGCTCGGCATTCTCGTTAGTGCCATGAGAAACGTTGATGCTTTCGATCCATTCGGCAGTGACGATGTTGGTTCCCGAGTAATTCACGTTGAGCTTGCCTGCGGCCTGGATCTCGCCGCCGTTATAGTTGTTGAGCTTCAAGTCGTCGGCGCCGTCCCACGACCAGGTACCGGCCTCGTCGCTCGCCGCGGTGTTGTACTTGTTGCCGCCGACCTTGACCCATTCCGCTGCGAGCGAGACGCTCGGCATGAGCAGCGAGCTCACCGTGAGCGCGCAGGCCAGGCCGCAGACGATGCGGCGCGTCACGCGGCGCCAGCTGCCGTGCGCGAGTCCTATGCGACGGCGAACGTCGGGTTCGGCAACATGGGTTCCGGCGGTAGTGTCATTGCGTTTGGGGGTCGTGAACAAGGCTGCCATGGTTGCTCCCGTTCTCATAGGGCCTATACGACTAGATTCAGCGTATCTGCTGGATGTTGCCGGCGGTAGTGCCGTTTGGAGGGCAAAATGGCCAAAATGGGGGAGAAATAGGCCGCACGCCGGCGCAGGGACCGGCGCTAAAAGAAAAGCGCGGGGCCGCATGGCGACTCCGCGCTTTATTGTTCAGCTTTTGCAGCCTTGCCCTTACGCTACGAAGAAGTAGACGAGGAAGGCAAGGGCCGCGATCCACCCGTCCCGTGCGAAAAAGTGTTTACGAGCGCTTGCGGCTCACCACGGCGCCCGCGGCGATGGCGGCTGTTCCCGCAAGGGCGGCTGCCACGATGGCTGCGCTCGAGGCGTCGCCGGTTGCTGCGAGTTTGCCGGCGATCTTGGCTCCCGTGGCTGCAACTGCAACGGTCTTGGTCGTCTTCGTGCCCTCGGACTTGGAACCCTCGGGCTTGGTCTCGCCTGGCTTCTCCTCGGGTTTGATCTCCTCGGGAGGCGCGATGACCGTGCTCTTGGCGACAGCTTCGTTATAGGGGGAGTCGATCACAGCGTCGCCCGTGCCGATGGTTTGACCCACCACGTAGAAGATGCCGTCATCGAGTTCTTCCTTGTTGCGATAGCCAATGATCTTGCCGCCTGTGGGCGTCTGTATGGGAGCGCCTTCGATCTCGATGGTGCCGATTGTCTCGCCGTCCGCGCTCACGGCAAGGGCGAAGATTGCCGCCGTGTCTCCCTCAGCTGTGACCTTACTGCGGACAATCGAGATGGTCGCGGGCGTGATGCCCTCCTTGGTCCGGGCAAAGATGCCGATGTTCATGCCCCTATGCTCGGGAATGACCGCGCCACTTTGGTCGTTGCTGTAGTGATCGGGGCCGTCGCTACCGGACTCGACATAGCGGGCTATAGCCTTGACAACGGAGTCACTAATGTAGATGTGACCACCCGCTTCGTTGGGGTAGTAGTTTCTGGTGAAGATTGCGGTCGAGAACTGGCCTTCTGCGAACGCATCCACGATCGAGCCGTTCTTGATGACGATGTCGTCCTCGTCGGTGAAGAGGGCGCTGGCTTCATCGTTCCCTGCACTTGCACGGACCGTTACGGTTGCGCCATCGAACGTGATGCCCTTGTAGACATAGATGCCATACCCAACGCCACTTGCGTTGAGGGAAGCGTTCGTGACCGTGAGGCTGTTTTTACCGTCGATGGTGGCGTCTTCCTCGGAGCTTGCCTTGACCTGGCTGCCACCCGAGATCTCGATGTTGCCGTCGGCCCAAATCGCATTGTCTTTGATAGAGCTTGCCTCTACCTTGCCGCCGCCCTTTATGATGAGGTTCTCGTTAGCATCGATACCCTGATCCTCGGTGGCCTTGGCGGTGACGGTTCCGCTGTTGTCGATCGTGATGTTGCCGTCGGCCCTGATGCCATCCGAATCGCCCGTGGCGTTAACGTTTCCCGAGCCCTTGATGGTGACATCGCCCCCGGCATCGATGGCATCGTGCTCGGTGCTCGTGGCGTTGACAGTGCCAGCGCCGTCGATGTTGATGCTGCCGACGGAAGTGATGGCGTCACGAGAAGATGTCACGTTGAGCGTGCTGGACGCGTCGCCCTGAATATTAAGCTCGGCGTTCTCGTTCGCGCCATCCTTAACCTTGATGCCGCGGCCGTCGCCGTTAGTGACGATGTTGTCGCCCTCGTAGCTCACGTTGAGCTTGCCCGCTGCCTCGATCGCGCCGCCGTTATAGCCGTTGAGCTTCATGTCATCGGCGCCGTCCCAGCTCCAGGTGCCGGCGGCGTCTCCCGCGGGCCCCGCGGCCGCTTCGTGGCGGACGCCGCCGACGTCCACCCACTCGGCCGCGAGCGAGACGCTCGGCATGAGCAGCGAGCTCACCGTGAGCGCGCAGGCCAGGCCGCAGACGATGCGGCGCGTCACGCGGCGCCAGCTGCCGTGTGCGAGCAGCGTGCGACGGCACACGTCGGGCTCGACAAAATGGGCTCCAGAGGTTTTGTCATTGCGCTTGGGGGTCGTGAACAAGGCGGCCATGGTTACTCCCATCCTCATAGGGCCTATGCGATTAAGCCCAGCATATCTGCAGGATGTAGCCGGCGGTAGTGCCGTTTGGAGGGCAAAATGTCCAAAACTTGGGAAGCAAAACATCGCGCGTCTGTGCGTTGCCTGGCTTTAAAAGAAAAGCGCGGAGCCGCTCGATGCGACTCCGCGCTTTGGTGTTCTGTTTTAGCAGACTATGCCGTTACGCTACGAAGAAGTAGACGAGGAAGGCGAGAGCTGCGATCCACATGAGCGGCTTGATCTTGGAGGCCTCGCCCTTAAAGAGCGCGACGATCACGTAGGCGATAAAGCCTAGGCCAATGCCGGCAGAGATGGAGTAGGTGAAGGGCACGCCGGCGACAATCATGAATGCCGGGAAACCCTGCGACACGTCGGACCAGTCGATCTCGGAGGCCTCGCTCATCATGAGGTAGCCGACGTAGACCAGAGCACCGCAGGTGGCGGCGCTGGAAACGATGGTGACGATGGGGGAGAAGAACGCGGCGAGAATGAACAGCACGCCGGTGGTGACGGAGGTGAGGCCCGTGCGGCCACCGTCGGCGGCGCCGGAAGTGGACTCGACGAAGGTGGTGATGGAGGAGACACCCATGAAACCGCCCACAGCAGCGGCGGCGGAGTCGACGATCAGGATCTCCTTGATATTCTCGACGTTGCCGTCGTCGGTGAGGAACTCGCCCTGCTTGGCCACGGCCATCGCGGTGCCCATGGTGTCGAAGAAGTCACTCATGAGCAGCGAGAACGAGATGACGAGGAGCGCGGGGTCGGTAAGGACCTTGACGATGGCGGGCACGCCGCCGGCGTCGGCGATGGGGCCACCGATGCTCGAGAAGTCGAGCGGGGCGATGATACCGGTCGGAGCCTGGGTCACACCTAGGGGGATACCGGCGATGACGGCGACGACGATGCCGATGAGCAGCGAGCCGGGGACGTTGCGGCAGGCGAGGGCGACCGTCACCAGGATGGAGATGATGCCGACGATGAAGGTGGGGGAGGTGATGTCGCCCAGACCGACGAGTGTACCGGCGCCAGCGGTGATAATGCCGGCATCGCACAGGCCAATCATGGCGATGAACAGGCCCAGACCCACCGAGATGGCGTGACGCAGGACAACCGGGATGGCGTCCATGATGGCCTCGCGCAGGCCACAAAGCACGAGCAGCAAGATGACGATACCCTCGAGGAAGATGACGCTCATGGCCACGTGCCAGTCACCGCCGCAGACGGTGGTGGCGATTCCAGCGATCATCGCGTTGACGCCTAAGCCCGACGCGCAGGCGAGCGGGCGGTTGGCGAAGATGCCCATGCAGATGGTCATGATGCCGGCGCCCAGGCAGGTGGCGCAGGCGAGCGCTCCCGCATCGATGCCGGCGCCCGAGAGCACCGCGGGGTTGACGGCAATGATGTAGGCCATTGCCAGGAACGTTGTCAGTCCAGCGCGAAGTTCGGTCCCGATTGTGGACTTGCGCTCGCTGACGTGAAATAGTTCGTCCATGCATACCCTTTCCTTGTTCGGCCCCGAGTTTAGGCCGATTGACACGAACTCACCCACTATAGCCCCTTTACGACGCTGTTGTTCCTCGCATGTTGATGTTCGGCGCTTTGTAGCAGACGGACGGTATTTTTCGCATGAAAATGTGTGGGTACCGTATACTTAAGCGGTTACAACGACCCCTATGGAGGAACGTATGATTAAAGAGCTCTGCCACGACGAGGCTATTCTGTCCCAGCGTTGCGAGGTCGCGACCGTCGAAGACGAGTCGGTCGCACAGGACCTGATCGATACCATCAAGTCGCTCGACGATGCCGGCTGCCTTGCCGCCAACCAGATCGGCATCACCAAGAAGGTCTGCGTCTACCTGGACGATGCCGGCGAGTCCCATGTGCTCTACAACCCCCGTCTGGTGTTTGGCCTGGGTGCCAGCAAGATGGAGGAGAGCTGCCTGACGCACGAGGAGATCACCAAGTCCACGCGCTACATCAAGTGCAAGGTTGCTTTTGACCAGATCGTCGACGGCAAGATGCGCGAGCGCAAGCAGGACTTCGTCGGCTTCGAGGCACAGATGATCCAGCATATGATCGACCACTGCCTCGGCAAGTTGGTCTAAGGGGTCAAAGCACCGCACCTTGCCGCTCAATCGTCGCTCGCGTACCTTAAGTACGCTTCGCTCCTCTTTCGTGGCAATCTGCGGCACTTTGACCCCTTAGACGACCTGCGGGGTTAACTTGGTTGAGTTTATCCTGCTTGAATAGCCCGGGCGTGACATTGTTGTCATGTCCGGGCTTTTGTGTTTAGCCCCTTTTTGTTTGGAGACAATAACCTTAGCAAGAACGTAAAGCTAGGAGGCGCCATGTGTACGAGCATTCGATTTACCGATAATTCTGGCCACATGTATCTAGGCCGCAACCTCGACTGGAGCTTTGACTATGGCCAACAGGTTCGCGTGATGCCTCGCGGGTTTCACATTCCGTATTCGTTTATCGACGACGCGACAGCGGCACACGCGGTGATCGGTATGTGCATCGATTACAAGAACTATCCCATGTTCTTCGACTGCGGCAACGATGCGGGCCTCGCCGTGGCGGGTCTCAATTTCCCGGGTTATGCCGAGTATGCCGAGGACCCTGTCGACGGCAAGACCAATATCGCAGCCTATGAGTTTCCCCTGTGGGTGGCAGCGACGTTCTCGACGGTCGATGAGGTCGAGGCCGCGCTGCGCGACACGGTGATTGTCGCCAAATCTGCCGGAGAGGGGCTGGGCGTGTCGCTGCTCCATTGGATTATCGGCGACAGCCAGCGTAGCATCGTGGTCGAGATGATGGCTGACGGCCTGCATGTATACGACGATCCGGTCGACACCCTTGCCAATCAGCCCACCTTCCCGTGGCACATGGAAAACCTGCGCACCTATATCACGGCCACAAGCGATTTTCCGCAGACGGCGACATGGCGTGGCGCCGAGCTCAAGCCCTATGGTGCGGGTGCCGGCATGCGCGGTATTCCGGGTGACTGCTATTCGCCGAGCCGTTTTGTAAAGGCGGCGTACCTCAATGCCAATTACCCGCAAAAGGAGAGCGAGACCGAAAACGTCGTCCGCATGTTCCGCTCGCTCGAGGGCGTGGTGATGATCGAGGGGGCGTCCAGGATGGGCGATGGCAAGTTCGAGAAGACTATCTACACCGGATGCTTTAGCGCGCGCACGGGCAATTATTACTACGCGATGTATGGGGATCCGTCGATTCGCTACGTGAGCCTGATGGATGCCGAGGGCGCAAGCCCCGATAGGCTCGTGGTTCCCGAGCCGCGTCGTTCGTAGCCGTTAGCTTTACTGCAATGCAAAGCGGCCCTGCGTCTCTCGTGAGGTGCAGGGCCGCTGTCGTTGATTTATGACGTCGCTAGAAGTTGGCGTCGTTGAGCTGGGTGCTCTCGAGTCCGTCGAGTTGCTGTTGCTCGGGCGTATCGGCGACGCTCTCGAGCAGCTCGGTGGGATCGACGTTCATGCTCTTGCCGGCCTCGTTGCCGTTGACCAGGTCGTCCGAGAAGATGTCGACTTCCATTTCCTCGGCCTCTTCAATCTGAACCTCGAGCGGCACCTGGGTGCGCACGAGCTTAACGGCCGGGCGCATGCGGGCAAACAACGGCACGTACTCGATGATGATGGCAGAGTTCTCGAGACCGTACCAGCGCGCCGGGCTTCCGCAAGCGCGGCGGACGGCGTACTTGATGGCCATCACGCGGTGGTCATTGCGGTTGATGTCCGTTTCGGGGGCAAGCATCTTGCGCAGCATGCAAAAACGGAAGTCGCCCACGTTGCCGCGTGTCTCGTAGATGGAGTAGGTGTGATGTTGCGGCGGCAACTCACCCGATGCCATCAGGTCGCCAACGATCTGGCGCAGGTAGGCGTTGATGCGCTGATTGACCTTAAAGCCCAGGTCCAAGCGTACGCGGAACAGGAAGTCTGTGCCAAAGGTCTCGACGGAATACTCGTGCGTATAGGGTTCGTCGGTAACGTGCACGTTAATGAACCAATATGCCTTGGCGCGCTTGGGATGCTTATCCAGGATGGAATAGAGCACGTCGCGGTCGAGTGTGAGCGGGTCGGGGCTGTTGGTGAGAAATACCAGATTGTCGGCGAGCACGGGATAGGTCTCGTCGTTGCGCAGGCGGTTGAGCTGGTCGATGTACTTGGAGACGGGCAGCAAAATCGTCTGCGTGCGCTCGATGGCGGTGCCGCGGCGCCACACGTACATAAGGCCAAACAGCAGTGCGGCCAGGAAGATCATGACGTAGCCGCCGTCAAAGAACATGGTGAGGCACGAGGCGAAGAAGCACAGCTCAATGGCACCAAAGAGCAGGGCGAAGACGCAGGCACCCAGCCTGTGCTTGAGGATGCCGGCGATGTAGCTCGTCAAAAGCGTCGTGGTCATGAGCATGGTCACGGTAATGGCGAGGCCGTAGGCGCTCTCCATGCGCTCGGAGTTTTGGAACAGCAGCACGATGAAGATGCAGCCGACCCACATGATGTTATTGACGAGCGGAATATAGAGCTGGCCCTTGGTGTCGCTGGGGTAGTGGATGCGCAGATGCGGCATAAGGTTGAGACGCGTTGCCTCGGATACCAGCGAGAACGAGCCGGTGATGAGCGCCTGCGAGGCAATGATGGCCGCCACGGCCGAAAGCACGATGGCAAAGGGGCGCAGGGGCTCGGGGAGCATCATATAGAACGGGTTGACGATATCCATCGCGAGCAACTGGGGATTGGAATTGTTGGCGAGCAGCCAAGCGCCCTGACCCAGGTAGTTAAGGATAAGCGCCGCTTTAACAAACGGCCAGGATGCGTAGATGTTGGCCTTGCCCACGTGGCCCATGTCTGAATAGAGCGCCTCGGCGCCGGTCGTCGACAGGAAGACGAAGCCGAGCACCATGATACCCGAGTGGTTGATGGGCGAGAACAGGAACATGACGCCGCGGATGGGGTTAAGCGCGCGCAAGATGGACAGGTTGCCGAGCATGTTGAATAGACCGGCGCCTGCCAGGAACAGGAACCACAGCGTCATGAGCGGACCGAACAGCTTGCCGATTGACGAGGTGCCAGCGCGCTGCATGGCAAACAGGCCACAGATAATGATGATGGTAATAATGATGACGTTAGTTTGCCCGTCACCCAACAGCGCGTGGCCCCACTCGATGGTGCGCAGACCCTCGATGGCCGTGGTAACCGTGACGGCGGGGGTGAGGATGCCGTCGGCGAGCAGTGCCGCACCGCCGATCATGGCGGGGAGAATCAGCCATGGTGCCACCTTGCGCACGAGACTGAACAGGGCGAAGATGCCGCCTTCGTTGTGGTTGTCGGCCTTCATGGCGATTACCACGTACTTGACCGTGGTCACGAGCGTCATGGTCCAGATGACGAGCGAAAGCGCGCCCAGGATCATGTCCTCGCTGACGGTACCGATGCCGCCGTTGTTGGCGACGATTGATTTCATGGTGTACATGGGGCTCGTGCCGATGTCGCCATAGACGACGCCGAGCGTTACGAGCAGCATGCCAGCGGAGAGGGGGATGGCTCCGTGCCCGCCTTGCCCGCGCTGGTCTTGGAGGTTTGCCTCCAGTTTATTGTGTGCCACGAGGACTCCCTTAGACATCCGGTTATCTGTCTAGGACAAAAAACTTTATGCCGTCTTTATACATACAAGAGCAGTTTGGCACATCGGGTTATTTTAGACAATAATCCTCAGCTGGGGATTATTTATCTACGCAGGTAGCATTTCAAAGCAGGGGCTTTTAAGCACGTACTGTCTGGGCGATGCCAGCCTTGGCGTTTGCGCGTTTGCCGGCGAGTTCGCAAAAAATCGCGCCGCCGATGATAAGCGCGGCGCCCATCAGGCGGACCGGTGTTATGGCTTCACCCAAAAGGGCGGCCGAGAACACGACCGCCGAAAGCGGCTCGAGGTAGCCGACGACAGCGACGGTCTGGACGGGCAGCTTGGCGACGGCGCTAAAGTAGAGCAGGCAACCGATGCCGGTGTTGACGACGCCGAGCATAGCGACGGCGCGCCAATCAATACTGGCGGCGATACCGGCGGACAGGAATGAGGGAGCGCCCTGCGTGATGAGCGTGAGGACCAGTGCGGTCACAAAGGCGGCGCACACCTGGAGCGTGGAGTTCTCGAGGCCCTCGATGTGCGGCGCACCCTTGCTAGCGATGACCATCAATGCATAGCAGAAGGCCGAGGCGATTCCACAGACGATGCCCGCAATGGGCATATTGCCGCCTAGACCTTGCGCTGCAATGAGAAAAGCACCGCAGGCGACGGCGACAAAGCCGGCGATTTTGCCGCCGGTCAGCTTTTCGCCAAAGATGAGCGGGGAGAGCGCCATGACAATGATGGGGCCGCAGTAGTACAGCAGCGAGGATACGCCGACGCCGATCGTCTGGTAGGCGCGGAACAGAAAAATCCAGCTGGCGCCCAGCGCAGCTCCCGAGAGGAGGAGGGCCGCGGCTTCGCGGGGACGAGATGGCGCCTGCAACTTATGGTGTTGGGTAGTGGCGAGGATGGTTATAAGCGAGAGAGCTCCCAGAAAAGTGCGCAGCAGCACGATATCGGAGCTCGGCAGTGCGATAGCTGCGGCGATGATGCCGTTAGAGCCAAACAACAGTAATGCTGCTAAGTATGTAAACAGTCCGTTGTTCATGCGCTGACATCCCCTCTATATCCGAACATGTTCACTATGGGTGAACTGGCTTTAGAAGAAAAGCGAATATAATGCATGGAAAACATGACAAAAACTCATGCAAGGGTGGGGACGTGCCGTGGAGACCAATACCCAAAAGATGCAGGTGCTGCTGGAGACGGTGCGCGCCGGAAGCTTTACGCGTGCTGCCGAGCGCCTGAGCTATTCGCAGTCGGGCGTGAGCCGTATGGTGGCCGATCTTGAGGCCGACTGGGGTTTTAAGGTGCTCGACCGCAGTCGCGAGGGCGTGGCTCTTTCTGCCGACGGGCGGCAGGTCATGCCGGCTGTCGAGGCGCTCTGCGAGGAATTCACTCGCTTGCAGCGACGGGTGGATGAGATGCGTGGACTCATGCGCGGCAAAATCTGCATCGGTACGTTTTCGAGTGTGGCGACCCACGTGCTGCCGCCGGTGATTGCGCGCTTTCGCGCCGATCATCCGGACGTCGATTATGAGTTGCTGATGGGCGATTACTCAGAGATTGAACAATGGGTGGCGGAAGGTCGCTGCGACCTGGGCTTTATTCCGCGCGAGCCACGCGGCGCCGGCATGGCGTCGCGACCGTTGGTGCAAGACGAGCTGATGGCCGTGGTGCCAGCGGACTCCTCGCTTGCCACCGCGGAGGTCGTTTCCCTTGCCGATTTGGCCAACGAGCAGTTTATCCTGCTGGAACGCGGTAGCGACGACGAGATTACGCCGCTGTTTCGCCGCGCGGGCCTGGCGGTGCGCTCTAAGCTGTCGACCTGGGATGACTATGCGATTATGGCTATGGTCGAGGACGGCCTGGGCGTTAGCATTCTTCCCGCGCTCATCTTGCGTCGCTGTCAGTTCGATGTTGCCGTGCGACCACTCGAGGGACATCCCCATCGGCAGATCAATGCGATATATCGCACGGCTGACGTTTCTCTTGCCGCTGCTCGATTCCTTGAATACCTCTAAACGTGTGCACGTCATTGTCCGCTTTGGGCAAATCTCGGAGTCTGGTGCATTTTCTTATGAAATTGAACTTTCGAATGAGGTGCCGCGTTATACTGCTGCCTAAATTGAACCTTGGTTCAATTCGTATTCTATAAATTGAACTTTGCCAGCAAGGAGGTTCTAGTGGCCCAAGAGACGTTTAGCGATCGCCTGCGACAGACTATGTCCGATCGCGACGTTCGCCAGTCGGACGTGATCCGCGCATCGGAGATGCTCGGCAAAAAACTCGGCAAGAGTCAGATGAGCCAATATGTGAGCGGCAAGACGATCCCGCGGCGCGATGTGGCTGAGCTGCTCGCCCGTATTTTGGAGGTCGATGTTACCTGGCTGCTTGCCGGCGACGCCGATCAAGGCGAGGCATCATCACCCCGCAACGATTCCAAGCCCGAACCCCATCCCTCAGCTCAAATTGCAAGGAGCACCACCATGCGTACTTTTTCTAAATCCACCAAGCTCGATAACGTCCTGTATGACGTGCGCGGTCCCGTCGTCGACGAGGCTGCCCGTATGGAGGACGAGGGCGAGCGCATCCTCAAGCTCAATATCGGCAACCCGGCGCCCTTCGGTTTCCGCACGCCCGACGAGGTCATCAAGGACATGCGCCAGCAGCTGCCCGACTGCGAAGGCTATTCCAACTCGCGCGGCTTGTTCTCCGCGCGCAAGGCGATCATGCAGTATTCGCAGATCAAGGGCCTGCCCAACGTTCAGATGGAGCATATCTACACGGGCAACGGCGTGTCCGAGCTCATTCAGCTTTCGATGAACGCGCTGCTCGACAATGGCGACGAGATTCTGATCCCCAGCCCTGACTATCCGCTCTGGACGGCGTGCGCAACCCTTGCCGGCGGTCATCCCGTACATTATTTGTGTGATGAGCAGGCGGATTGGTATCCCGACCTGGAGGATATGGAGTCCAAGATCACGAGCGCGACCAAAGCCCTCGTCATCATCAACCCTAACAACCCCACGGGTTCCGTCTATCCGCGTGAGGTGCTCGAGGGCATCGTTGAGGTTGCGCGCAGGCACCAGCTCATGATTTTTGCAGACGAGATTTACGACCGCCTGTGCATGGACGGCTATGAGCACGTCTCGATTGCCTCGCTCGCTCCCGATCTGCCCTGTGTCACCTTTAGCGGCCTTTCCAAGTCGCACATGATTGCGGGCTATCGTATTGGCTGGATGGTGCTTTCGGGCAACCAGCGCTGCATGAGCGACTTCATCATGGGTATCAACATGCTCTCCAACATGCGCCTGTGCTCCAACGTGCCGGCTCAGTCGATCGTTCAGACGGCACTCGGTGGTCATCAGTCCGTTAACGACTACATCCGTCCTGGCGGCCGTGTCTACGAGCAGCGCAACTTTGTGTATGAGGCGCTCAACAAGATTGACGGCATCTCGGTGGTTAAGCCGCGCGCGGCGTTCTACATCTTCCCCAAGATGGATGTTAAAAAGTTCAACATCACCGATGACGAGCAGTTTGCCCTCGACCTGCTGCACGAGAAGAAGATTCTGATCACGCGCGGCGGCGGCTTTAACTGGGCAGAGCCCGATCACTTCCGCATCGTGTACCTGCCGCGCATGGAAGTGCTCAAAGAGTCGCTCGAAGACCTCGCCGACTTCTTTGATCATTACCGTCAATCATAACGACAGAGATAGTCTGTCATTTAACGGGCGGCCCGTAACAGATTCGGGTCGCCCGTTTTCTGTTAAAGCTCGCGTTGTCGGCGTCTCGATCGTTTGGGCGAGTGGGAATCGCGTGTGAACGGAAAACTGTATTCCAAAATGGAATACAGTGTGCTTCAACTGGAATTGATGTCCGTGTGTCCGCTTTTTTAGAATGTTCTCGACAAGATGAAAGGCGGTCCCCACCAATGATTATCGATGCAAATTCCTACTGGTTTGACGAGCGCATCTTCCATGACGAGACGCTCTGTGAACAGTTTTTGGCCGAGGTGCCCCGCGCTTACGAAACCGAGGGCTACCTGACCGTAAGCCCCACGGGCAAGCGACAGATTGTGATCGAAAAGCCCGCTGGCTTTCCGGGCCTCAACTATATCGAGGGAGACTACACCCTTGAGAAGCGTCTGGCAGACATGGACGAGGCGGGGGTCGATAAAGCGATTCTCAAACTCCCCGGCTGCCATGAGTGGATGTCGCTCGAGATGTGCCGGCGCTTCAACGACGGTATGGCTGCTGACGCGAAGGCGTCAAGTGGCCGTCTGATTCCGCTTGTCGCCGTGCCGCCCTTTGGCACCAAAGCGAATTTGGAGGAGCTCGACCGCAGGCTCGACGATGGTTTTGCGGGTGTGCAGCTCTGCGCTCACTACGGCAAGCGCTATCTCGACGACCAGGTCTTCTCGAGCTTTTTCGAGCACCTGAACGAACGCCATGTCACCGTTTACGTGCACCATGTTCCCGTGCCGGTCGAGAACGAATCGCTTCTCACGTACGACAACCTTCGCCGCTCTTATGGCCGCTGCGTCGACCAAACTACGGCGATCGGCCGAGAGATCTTTGGCGATTTCTTTGAACGCTACCCCAATATCAAGATGGTCCACTCCATGCTCGGCGGCGCATACTTTGCGTTTAAGGAGATGCTGCTGCCTCATGGTCCCAAGCGCCCTGATGCTTCTGGCCGTTTTCAGGTCGATACCGAGACCGTTTCCAGGCGCCTCGAGAACAACATCTATTTCGACATGTCCCATGCTCAGCCTTGGGGCAAGACACTCCTTGCCTGCGCGGTTGACGTGCTGGGTGCAGACCATATTGTTTTTGGCACGAGCTATCCCGTTAAACGCGAGTGGCTCACCGAGGGTGTCGCCTGCGTTCGCGCTGCAAATCTGAGCGATACAGACAGCGACCTTGTGCTTGGCGGTACGGCGCAGCAACTGTACGGTGTCGAGTGAGCGGCAATCAGAGGGGAGTATCTGCCATGGACGAAGGAGAGATGAGGGCTGGGGCCGCTCGTGTGGCCATCGATCTTGGGGACGTGTTGCCGTTCGACGGTTTCGACGAACTCCGTCATGAGGTCTTCGCCCGTGCCCTTATCATCGAGGGGACGGGGCGACGCGCCTGCGTCCTTTCGCTTGAGGTCACCTCGATCGCTCCGGCTCTACTCGCCGATCTGCGTGAGGTTGTTGAGGATGCCGCCAATTGCAGCGGTGCTTATTCTTGGGTGGTTCCTACCCACACGTTTTCCATGCCTCACGTCCGCACCCCTGGGCATCTTGCCGACGATGCTACCCGCAATCGCAACGAGCGCTATCGCGCAGCGCTCGTCGCTGCCGCCCGCACGGCTGTCGAGCGCGCTGTTGCGGGCATTCGCTCTGCCACGCTCGCCGCTGTGGAGGGCGAATGCCCCGTGAACGTTAATCGCGACATTGAGACGCCTGCCGGCTGGTGGTTGGGCTCGAATCCCAGGGGGTTTGCCGACCACACGATGCCCGTACTCGCCATAAGGGATGCCGGGGGCGAGTATGTTGCCGTGCTCGCGACGGCGGACGTTCAGTCCTCCGTGCTCGACGGGTCGCGCGACTCCGAGGGGAGGCGCATGGCGAGCGGAGACCTCTTTGGTTTTGCCGCCATGTCACTCGAGCGCGAGCTGGGCGGCGTTGCCCTGTTGCTGCCAGGCGCCGCGGGCGACCAAGGTCCGGCGGAGCGCGCCATGAACGTCATGTTCGATGCGGCCGGCGTTAAGCAGACGGTCGATGCCCATGAGGACGGATACCGCATGCTGCACCAGCAGGGGCAGGCCTTGGGCGATGCTTTGATCGAGGCCGCTCGCATGGCGCGTAAGGATGACGCTACCGGCATCGGTGCCCGCACGGTCGACGTTCTCCTGCCCGCTCAGACACGCGCCGATTTTCACTCTTTGGCTCCGCACCGAACGTATGAGTTTCATGCCGCTGGCGAGCAGCGCACGAGGGTCTATCTACTCCGGCTGGGAAACGTCGAGCTTGTCGGCGTACAACCCGAGGTCTCGAGTGCATTCGGCGCCACTGTGCGTGCCGCTCGGTCCGGCTCTGTGTTCTTTGCCACGCTCGTCAACGGCGGACAGAAGTACCTGCCGGCCCCCGATGCGTACGAGAAAATCACCTATGAGGCCATGAACTCCGGCTTTGCCGCCGGCTCCCATGAGCGCCTCCTCCAAACCATCCTTGCCGCTTTGAACGCGGCGCGACAAAAAGGAGAACTTGCATGAATATCGGACATGCACGCCGCAAGATTACCCCGCAAGGCGACATCTATCTAATCGGATACCGTAACCTCCCCAACCGTCTGGAGCCTGCGACAGGCGTCCATGACGACGTCTTCGCCAACGCGATTCTTTTCCAACAGGACGACCGCGAAGTTTTTCTCTTCAACGCCGATGTTCTCGAGTTTGAGGAGAGCATGGCCGAGGAGGTTAAGACGATGCTCGCCGAGCGCTACGGAATCGACCGTGACTGCGTTCTGCTCTCCGCGACGCACGACCACACTTCGATCGTCGCCTACCATCGCAGCTGGTGGACGGGAAAATTCAACGAGGACTACTATCGCTGGTTCCTCGATACCATCTGTCAATGCTTCGAAGAGTGCCGCGCCAACGCGCGACCTGCGACCTGTCGCATGGGCAAAAAAGTCATCACCGGTTTCTACGACAACCGCATCATTCCCGGTGAGCTTGCCGACAATGAGGTTATCGTGGTGTCGTTCTTCGATACCGAAGGCAAGCCATTTGCGGGCTTTGTGAACTGGGCGGTGCATTCCGCTTGCGTCGGACCCGACTGCACAGAGCTCACGAGCGAACTCGCCGGTCTTACCGGCAAAAAGCTCGCTCAGAGTCTTGGTTACTATCCGGCCATGGTCGTCGGTGCTGCTGGCGACTGTAGCGACCGCAATTTTCGCCAGGGACGCGGCATTCCCGAGGTTGAGCGTGTTTCGACCGGTCTTGCCGAGGCGATTTCCCAGATCAAGCTCGATTGCGAGGTCGTTCTTGACCGCATCGAGCCTCAGACGTTCTATCACACCGTTGCCCGTGACGACTTTTCACTCACGCTTAAGTGTGCCGTCATCAGTCTGGGCGGCTTGCATCTCTTTGTGTTCCCGAGTGAACTCGGCAGCGACCTGGGCATTCGCATGAAGCGCGAATGTCCGGTCGAGGGAATAGTCTGCGGTTACACCAACGGCTATTTTGAGTATTTCCTTCCGGCACGCGAGTACGGCCTCTCCTTTGAGACCGAGCGTACTCAGATTCCCCAGGGCGAACCGGAACGTCTGTGTGACAAGTTCTGCCAGACGACGAGACTTCTCGGCGCAGCAGATTCGCGTCTGTAGGCCTGATTGCGTGATATGGGCCAATGAGGCTCATTGCCATGTGATCGGCATCTTCCATCTTCTCTGCCGCTCCCCATCCCGGGCGTACGTGCGTCCGCGGATTTCAAAGGGGGAAGCGGGTTCCTTGCCCTCCCACGTCGACTACGGAGGCATGAAATCGATGCTATACCCCGCTCAGAAAAAGGAGAATTCCATGAAATACCAGAAGCTTTGCGATGAAATCATCACAAAGGTCGGTGGTCGAGACAATGTGTTAGACGTGAGCCACTGCATTACGCGTCTCCGCTTCCACCTCAAGGATGAATCGCTCGCCCAGACCAATGAGCTTAAGGCGACGAAGGGCGTCGTTGACGTCATCCAGACCGGCGGACAGTATCAGGTCGTGATTGGTGCCACTGTCGAGGCCGTCTACAACGACCTCGTTCAGATTGGCGGGTTCGACTCCAAACCCGCGCTCGATATCGATGAAGGCGACGACGTCAAAAAGAGCGATCCATTCTCGCGTCTGCTTGCCATCATCTCCGAGATTCTGCAACCGGTTCTTGGCGTGCTTATGGCCGGTGGCTTTATCAAGTCGATGCTCGCGCTCTGCACGGTTGCCGGTTGGCTTGCCAAGGACAGCAATACGTATGTGACGCTCTCGGCAATCGGAGATTCGGTCTTCTATTACTTTCCGCTAATCATTGGCTGGACGTCGGCCAAGAAGTTCGGACTTAAGCCCGTTATGGGAATGGCGCTCGGTGGTATCCTCGTCTACCCGACGCTCGTTGCCCTTATGGGCGGAGATCCGCTCTACACGCTCGGCGCCGGTACGGTCTTCGAGTCCAATGTCTACGGTGATATTTTTGGCATCCCGCTGATCATGCAGAATTACTCATCGACGATTCTGCCTGCGATCTTTATCGTCTGGATTGCCTCCAAGGTGCACAAGGCCCTTTCTAACGCGCTGCCCGCGCTTGTGAGCTCGTTCTTCTCCAACATCCTGACGCTCCTCATTTGCGGCATCCTTGGCCTGCTTGTGGTCGGTCCGGTCATGACGGTCCTCTCCAACATCGTTGCCCAGATCATCTTGATGCTCATCAACTTCCAGCCCGCCATCGCCGGCTTCGTCATCGGCACGTTCTGGAGCCTGCTCGTCATGTTCGGCCTGCACTGGGGTATCATCCCGCTGTGGTTCCTCGATGTCGCAACCTACGGCTATGATCTCATTAATCCGCTCGTGTATGCAGGCGGTTGTGCCATCGCCGGTGCTGTGCTTGGCATGATCATCCGAACCAAGGATTCCGAGGAAAATGCTGCCGTCAACATTCCCGCCCTTGTCTCTTCGATTTTCGGTGTCAACGAGCCTGCGCTTTACGCCATCTTGCTGCCGCGTAAGCGCCTTATGTGGGCAACCTTTATTTCCGCTGGTGTAGGCGGCGCCATCGCCGGCCTCATGGGTGCCAAACTCTATGCCTTCGGTGCCTCCGGCCCGCTCGGTTTTCCGAGCTTTATTAACCCTGCCGGCATCGACATGGGCTTTATCGGCCTTGTCATCTCCGGTGTGGTCGCTTTCGTTCTGGCTCTTGTCGCCGCTATGGTGATCGGTACCAGGAAGGACGAGGGCGGTAAGGCGCTCAACATCTCGGTGGACTAGTCTGTCTGCGCACTTTAACTAAATATGCCTCGGACGGCGACGTGCCGCCCGAGGCATATTTGTGTTTTGTGCCGTTGTCAGCGTGTTTGCGGACACAAGTCTGCGGTTGTGGAGCAGCAGGGATTATGACGGTCGTGCCGCGGTGGAAGACGTACGGTCGCCCTGCAGGAGCTGACGGTAGGGGAGGAAGCCGATGAACGAGACGACCGCCTGCGAGTGCGCGGCGTTTCGCTTGAGGTAGAGCCTGACCTCGGAGGTCGTCGCGGGCTCGAGCGGCACCAGGGCTACCTTTCCGCTGGCGAGCGATTCCGCCGGCTTGCGCATGAGGAATGAGACGCCGGCGCCGCGCGCGACAAGGGAGATGATGTTCTCGGCTCGTTTGCCGGTGAACGTAACACGTGGGCCAAATCCAGCTTCGCGACAAAGGGAAAGGACGAGCTCGCTTACGAACGAACCTTGGGGAAGCATGAGGAAATTCTCGTCGATAAGGTCGTCTATCTCGACGGTGTCACGTTCGGCGAGCGGATGGTCGAGCGGAAGGACGGCCACGAGCCGGTCAGTCGTAAAGGGAATCTTTTTGAACTCCGGCTCGATGGCGCCACTGTCACGGATGAAGGCCAGGTCAATGTCCTCGTGCAGGAGCATACGCTTGAGTGTGTCGCCCTCGCCCTCGATGAGCTCAACAGAATATGAGGGGTTCGCCTGCTGAAAATCGATGACGGCGTCCGTGATCCCATAAGGGGCCATAATGGGGATAGAACCTACGGTGAGGTGCTCGAGCGGCTCACCTGCGCCTATTTGAATGGCGGCAAGATAGCGGTGCTGAAGCGTCGCAATTTTTTGCGCATAGGGGAGGAGCGCTTCACCTTGCGCGGTGAGTGTTACGTGGCGCTGGCTTCGATCGATGAGCTTGCAGCCGAGTTCGTGCTCCATTGCCATGATGTGCTTGGAGAGGGTTGATTGCGACATGAAAAGCAGTTCCGCCGCATCAAGAAACGTGCGTGACTGCGCTAAGATGGCGAATTCGCCAAAGCGGCTGATATCCATAGGGAGGCCTCCGGTACCCTCATTTTGGCAGGTGGCCTAAACCACGACGCCATTGCAGTGGTCGATTTCGTGCTGGATGATCTCGGCGGTGTAGCCCGAGAAGTTTTTGATGCGGTGAACGAAGTTCTCGTCCAAATACTCAACCTTAATGCGGCGATAGCGGGTACAGGGACGCTCGCCGGTCAGCGAGAGGCATCCTTCGCTCGTCTGATAGGCATTGACCTGCTCAAGAATTTGAGGGTTGTACATCAGGAGTGTCCTGTTGCCGTCCTTTACGCAGATGATGCGTTTGCGCACGCCGATCATGTTGGCGGCGAGGCCCACGCACTCGCGATCATGCTCGTGGAGTGTATCCAGGAGATCCTGCCCGGTTGCGGCATCGTCGGGTCCCGCGTCTTCGGAAGGCAGACGCAAAAAGAACTCGGATTTCATGATGGGCTTAATCATGGCGGGCTCCTCATGTCTTATGCTTTCGTGGACTTTTAATAATAGCGCGGAAGGAAAGCTGTGCGTCCGCGTTACAATCTTTCGATGTTGGACCATGTTGCCAGATTCGTCGTGTACGGCGTCTGGCGTAAGTCTAGGGCTCATTTTTCGCCCTGGACCGTTCCTCTGGGGCGATGCGACTGTCGTTCCAAGAGGAAGGAAATGCATGGGGAGCAAATCTCAGCAACAAGTTCAAGTAACGCCATCGGCCTCTGCGGCGATTCTCGTCGTAATGTATATTGCAGCCTTTGTTGCCGCGTTTAACGAGAACATCATTAACGTGGCGTTGCACGACATTATGGCAGCCTTTTCGGTGGGTGCCACCACGGCACAGTGGCTCGTCTCGGGCTACATGATCGTGACGTCGATTTTTACGGCCATCATGGCCTTCCTGTCCGGCCGTTTCTCGACGCGCAAGCTGCTGTTTTTCGCATGCGGATGCATGGTCGCCGGCGAAGTCCTGTGCCTGGTCGCTCCGTCGTTTAGCGTTTTGCTGCCAAGTCGTATTTTGCAGGCTGCGGGATCGGGCATCTTGTTCCCGCTCATGATGAACGTGGTGCTGTCTTGCGCCCCGCGCGAGAAGCTCGGTTTGTATCTGAGCCTGGGCGGCGCCTGCATTACGCTAGGACCGGCGTTTGGACCCGTGATTAGCGGTCTTATGTGCACGTTATTTGGCTGGAGGGCGGTGTTCGTAGTGCCGCTGGTGGGCGGCATTGTGGTCGCTGCGGCGGGCGTTAAGCTTGTTCAGAATGTCGGAGAGCGCTCGAACACCACGCTTGATATTCTGTCGGTTGTTTTGCTCGCCGCCGGCATTACGGCATTTGTGTATTCCGTAGGCGAGTTTTCGACCAATCTGATTGCCGGCATCGTGGCGCTTTTCGCCGCCATTGTGCTGCTCGGCCTGTTTGCGGCCCGTCAGCTCAAGCTCGAGCATCCGGTGCTTAACGTGCGTCCCATGGCGAGCTTTCGCTTTTGGCCTGCGTGTTTGCTTGTGGTGGTGTCGATGATGACGACGTTCTCGATGAGCGTTTTGTTGCCGCTCTATTTTGAGGGCGCATACGGCATGACCGCACTTATTGCGGGCTTGCTCATTTTGCCGGCGATTGCCTGCAACGCCGTGACCTCGATTGTGGGCGGACGCGTGATGGACGCCCGTGGCGCATGGCCGCTGCTGCCGGTCGGTTTTGCCCTGATTGCCGTGGGGCAGACTGCCATCTCGATGACGGCGGCAAGCATGAACATCGGCGTCGTCGTGGCGCTGACCGTTGTGGTGTATGCCGGAGTCGGTTTGGTGCTGAGCCCCTCGCAAACGGCCGGCTTGGAGACGCTACCCGCCGCTGAACATCCTCACGGAACGGCATTGCTTAACACGTGGAATATGATTGCCGCATCGTTTGGCCCGTCGCTGTTTATCGGTCTGCTCTCGAGTTCTGCTGCGACCGCCGGCGCCGCTGGCGCTGCGACAGACGTTGCCCAGGCGATTGGATTTGCAGCTGCCGTGCGTGTAGCGGCTGTAATTGCCGTGGTCGGGTTCGTGGCGTCGCTGGTGTACGCTCGTCGCGAGTCACACATGTCGCATTAATGTGTGCACATAGATTCTGCAGCTAGATTGGATGGCGACACCATAAACTAATGGACGTTTTGCCGAGAGGCATGAATGTTTAAAGCGCAAAGAGTGCGCGACGGGCCCCGCGAATGGGGCGATGATGCCCGAGAGGGCCAAGAAGGAGTCTCATGTCCGAGAACGAAGAGATCATGAACGAGACCGAGAACGAGACCATGGCTGCCGAGGTCGAGGCAGTCGAGACCGTGGAGACCGAAGCTGCCGAGGCTGAGGCTGCTGACGAGGTTTCCGCCGAGGAGGAGGCCGAGGTTGTCGAGGCCGCCGTTGATTACGATGACGAAGAGCTGATGGACAAGATGCAGAAGGCCGCCCGCCTGCTGCGTAGCCGTCGCTTTGCTATTTCCAAGGAGGAGGAGGCCAAGGCCGAGCGCATGGCGAACATCGAGCGCGCCATCAAGCTTCTTGACCTCAAGCCCAAGATGGAGCAGAAGGAAATGTCCGACTTGCTGGGCATGCGCCTTCGTGAGCTCGATGGCCTGATGGCTGAGGCCGAGGCTGCCGATCTGGTCGGCCGCATCGACGACGCCGAGGGCGATATGCGCAAGATTGTTGTCTTCGCCGCCGAGGATGCCGCTGAGGGCCTGGTCGAGCTTGCCAACAAGAAGGAGAAGCTCCTGCCCGAGCTTTCTTACGAGGAGGCCACCGAGCTGATGGCCGCTCTCGATAAGGTTATCGCTCCGCTTGTCGCCATGGGCCTGGACGAGGACCGCGGTCCTCGCGGCGGTCGTGACGACCGTGGCGGTCGCGGTGGCGATCGAGGCGGCCGTGGCGGCTTTGGTGACCGCGGTGGCCGTGGCGGCGACCGTGGCGGTCGCGGTGGCGATCGCGGCGGCCGTGGCGGCTTTGGTGACCGTGGCGGCGACCGTGGCGGTCGCGGCGGCTTTGGCGGCAACCGTGGTGGCTATGGCGATCGCGGTGGCAACCGTGGCGGCTTCGGCGGCAACCGCGGTAACGACCGCGGCGGTCGCGGTGGCGATCGTGGCGGCCGCAACGGCGGCGGCTTCCGC